>Ga0116227_10003016_pt1 | contig 37835 bp, 30 predicted proteins | sample S1TSphgellanicum_FD_89693 | JGI IMG/M metagenome (GOLD analysis project Ga0116227, IMG submission 89693) | Host-associated microbial communities from peat moss isolated from Minnesota, USA - S1T2_Fb - Sphagnum magellanicum MG | ecosystem: Host-associated > Plants > Peat moss > Unclassified...
ACCCATTACCCACCCAACTCATACCCATCAGTCCATCACCAAAATAAAGCTACTTAAGAGTACTTTGAAGTGTTTTTAAAAGGAGGGACGTGCCACCTCGTACCCACCCATTACCCACCCATGTGTCCAAGCCCATACCCATTACTCACCCATTTATCCATGGGTATGGGTGGGTATTGGGTACCCATGGGTATGGGTACCCATTGCAGGACTCTGCTCTTCACTAACTTACTCTTCTTCCCTTATGAAAACCTGGATTCAGTCAGACTTTAAATTCAAAAGAGGATGGCAGGCAGGCCATACTTTGGAGAGGATTTGCTAGACAATTTAATTTCTAGTGCATGGATTAGTCTCTCTCTCTCTCTCTCTCTCTAAAGAATGCAAATACTCTGACATGTTCACTTTAGGGTAACCCCCCAGAACAAGGGTATTGTCGAAAGGAGAGCTCGCACAAGCCGTTAGCCTACCCCCTGGCCCAATTCCAGTAATGCCCTCGTACAAGTGGGTTAGGGTAGACCAGCCCATCACCAATCGCCTGCCTATGACCAAACACTTATTATATCTTCATCATGTGTGCTTCATTTTGATTGATTTAAAATGTTATGGGAGCACTACCTCAAGCTCTAGAAATCATCTTTGAAGTGCAAGGGAAAAGGAGTAATGAAAAAATAACAAGAAGAAAAATAAGCTTTCCAACTTACAAGAAGTGTTTTTTTTCTTCTTTCTTCTCTTTGGACCCCTCCTACTTTCAAACCTCATAACTTTCTTATTTCTAATTCATTTTAAATTATGATTTCGAAGAAAAAGGATAGAAACAATGACTTGACATCATACAAATTGGGAACATATTATTGTCACTGTCTAATTAAAATGTTATAGAAGTGCAACCTGAAGTTCTACAAATCATCTTGGAACTCTAATAGCAACAAAGCAACATACAAGGAATTTTTTTGGTGCAAGAACACTCATCACATGGTCTATACATTCATCATAGAAAAGTAAAACATCAATGCTTTGCATGGCCATTGTCCCTGGCATTAAATCATTAACAACCGTTGATGGTACATGTTTATCAAGAGCTTACACTTATACCTTTTTGAAGTCAATGAGCAGATTCTTGCCCCAATTCGAAAATATGTGCACATGAATAAAATCAATGCAATCAGTAGTAAACATATTTTTCATCTAGTAATAAATATTATAATTAGCAATGATAATTTTCACTTTATTTTGCAATGTGTGGAAATCACAATGTATTGATGAATTATGCATTGTTGTTTTTGTATCATGAATGTCATGATACATATGTAGTTTGCAAGTAAGGGTGGATGTTTTTCAAAACTACATGAATAAAAATTGGCATTTTTTGAGTTTTATGATTATCATAAAATAATTGGTTATATATAAAAAAAAATATTGATACATTACTCATTTGTGATGCATGTGCAATACACTTTGTGTATCAACATTTTGACACATGACAAATAAATGGTTACATATCAACAATTGACACATAGCATGTGTTATCCATCACTTTTCAGTTTTAAAGATCTAATTGTCATTTGTCATGTATTTCTTGATACGTTTAAAAAAATTTGAATTCAAAGTTGTCATGCATGTCTAAACATAACAAAGGTAAAAAAGTGTTTTCTATCGATATGTCTATGGTACTTTTAGTTATGATAACTTTATCAAAACTGGTTTAGATAAGTATAAGACAGTTTTAGGTTCCATAAGTTGTCATAAACTAAACAATGGTAACATGTAATTTGTATTTGAAATTGTTAAATTTTTTTTATTGTAGGTCAAATTGAATTATTTGCCTATTCAAAAAATTGATTATTTTTTTGATTAAGATGATTATACAAAATGATTAAGATGATTATTAACCTGGCAATATTAATTTCGTTTTTTAAAAATTAATATTATATTTTTTCATACATAATTTAATAATAATAATAATAATAATAATAGATTTTTTTGAATCAATCCAAAGTTGCATTGGACATATGAATTCAATGCATTTATTTATTTATTTAGGTTTTTATTGAACCTACAATGGGTTGTCATGATGATATCATGGACACAACATGTCCAAAATGGGGTTTTAACCTTCACCTTTTTAATCACAATTCAAGGCCTTTACCATCCAACGATCACTATGCATGCTAATATAAATTGTTCTCACAAATAATTAAATAAATAACACACATGATAACCTTTATATATACTTAGGTAATTTCATAATAAAATTGATTACACATGTACATAATGTAATTTTATATCATGATTCAATTTAATATATTTTTAGTTCGATAATTTTCATTGAAATTATAATGTCTTTTATTTCAGAATGTGAAATTTATTACAATAATTTTCTTAAAAACATTATATTAGTTTTAAATTTTGATTTGGGAAAAAATTCAAGTATCATAATTTTATTAAAATTCATTTAAAAAATTTTCACTATGAAATGTACTTTTGAAATTATATAATTAAAATTCATGCTTTTTAGTTTTATGAAAGAAATTAAAATTTCATTTTTTGAATTTGAATTAAAAAAATAAATTAGCTCAATTTTCACGTGTACATTAGTTTTTTTAATAAATAAAATTAATATTAAAAAATTGATCTTCCATTTTTTCACATGTGATTTTCTTATATTTCAAATATGTTCCCTTATATTTAGTTTTATGTCAATAATTAAAAATAACAAGTGACAACATAAGATTCATAATTTATTTTCATTTTTTTCGTATTTTCATAAATTAAGAAAAAATATAATTATAGTAGTCATATTTAATCATATTTAAATGATTGATTTTAATGACATTAGATAAATCAAACAATCCAACATGGGTGTCACATATGTTATGTGTCTAAAACGATGTTCATTTTGATTAATTAACTAGGTTTTTATAATGACAATAAGTCTATGTAATTTTCATTTTATTCAAATCAAACATAATTAGTCATTTCAAAGATATGAACCTTTTAAAAGCAATTCAAACATAATGTTATTAGCAAAAAAATCATACTTTTGTTATAGTGTTAACATGCATGTGCTTTTTGTAATAATTTAATGTTGGCATGATCGGCTATGTGAACAAGATATTACAACCATAGGGTATGGGTAAACCCGTCTTTGAGTGGTATCACTAGGAATGTCACACTTGATTTTCTTGGATTAAAAAAACTTTTAAAATCATGAAAAGCATTCAAATAAATATTTTTAAAAATGTCGAACGGGTACATTTATTAAGTTTCATAGATTTAAAATTTTCAATACTATTAAGAATATCGTGTCTTTTGATCTTTTTATTCATTGCATTTAGAAAAAGTTTCAAGATTGTAACGTTGGTTCCTTTCCTTGAACTTTTTTGGTCATGAACACAAATTTGAAGGACAATTCGAAATTTTTTTGAAATTTTTTTTTTGGAAGTAATTTTGAAGTAATTTTATTTTTTTATTAGGTATTAATTGAGTAAGTATGATTTAATTATGAATTTCCAAAGTTGAAGCTATTGATTCCAAAAAAAACCATCTCTATTGGAAATACAAAATTTTGACAATTTTCATTTTTTTAATTTCAAAATAAACTTCAAGCCATATAATAAGGCATGCAATGGATAAACATGAACAATTTTTTTTTTAAAGTTGTGAAAACATTTTAAAAATGTCCTAGGAAAATGATTTGTCCACTTTCAATTTTTTAAAGAATTCCTTGAGGTGATTGCTAGTGGTGCCACCCAAGGATAGGTTTGTTTATATGGCAAAAATTGCATGTGTGGGTCACCATTATACATAGCTCTTAAGATCTTGTAATCAATGAAACATGATGTCAAGGTATTCTTTATGTTCTTATGTTTATGTATTTCATCTATAGTTAAAGTTTTTAAAAAATGAGGCATACAAAATTCTTTTACCATTGTTAATAAATATTATAATTGGAATATATGCCATTTAGTAGAACCTCGAATTGATGATGGAAGATTGTATTTTACTATATATCCCAAAATTTCAACACAATCATTTATGGGTTTTTTGTTCCAACAATATATATTATTTTAAGTACATTTAATCAATTCAAGTGATTGTCAAAGATCATACATGATTAATAAATATGATTTATACAATGTAAATGATGAGAATAATGAACTCTCTCATCAAAAAATAAAATATTCATGCATTGATATTTTACCACCCTAAGCACCATATCCATGTGGAAATACAAAAAGGAATAAACTAATTTATGAGATTATATAATTTTTTGTATTATCTTGTAATCCATTAGATCAAACTATAATTAAAATACAAGTTCTATTAAATTCATTAAATTGTTCAAAGATAATCATGTATTGCTTATACTTTGCATGTTTTACAAAAAATGGTGAAAAATAATATATATAACATCATGATGAGATATTCCTTATTTAAAATACCATCCCAAATCAATAAAGGAGTATTTAATAAATTCGAATTTATTATTCATTAATGTTGAAACCTCAATTATATATATATATATATATATATATATGTCCTTTCCATTTGAAGTAATTATATAATTTGATAATCAACAATTAATAATGCCATAAAGTGCACATTTAAACTCATTAATATTTAAATTATAATACATACTATCTAATTTTTTGAACTATTTATGTTGATGATTAAGTTTGGTTAATCCACATATTGCATAACATATTGTGTTTTTAAAAAGTTTATTAAATAATTAATCTATTTATCATATAATTCATTTTGATCATTCCAATCATGATCATAAAGTTGATAACATTGCATTTGTCATAATTGAACCCAATTATAGACATTTTGTTTTAATCTCCTTTTTCAAAAATATGAAAAATGATATATGGTTTCATTACACCAAAATGCTTCTTAATTCATTCTGGGTTTCATTATATTTTGAGTGAATTTGGACATTTTTACCATTATGAAACTAGTCGACTCCTTACGAAATAAGGACTAGTTGTTATGGACAATGAATTGGTTCATTAGTACCTAATGAAATAAGTTTACTTTCAAATTTACCAAACCATTCACTTGCTACTTAATTAACGTGACAACATGAAAATTAATTAAATTTAAAATATTTAATATATAATATTATTGATAATTTCATGATTTTCAATTTATGAGTTATTGACACATGTCATTACTTAGTTTAGGTATGTATGCCACGTAAGGAAACTAAGCACCTACTCCATAGAACTAAATAGGATAAATTAATTTACCATTATTGACCACTCATAGATGACTTGTGAAGTTTGATCCTTTGAGCTTTAAAATGGAAGCAAACATTTTACCATCAAAGCACCCCATTTGTTCAGATAATATATTACATTGCATTTTATTTATCAAATTTCTCATTTTAAGCATTACGAAAACATAAATTTTGAAAATTCATATTTTATATACGTGGGTGCAGAAGCAACAACAAGAGTGGAATTGGATCAAATGGTGGATCAATAGAAATCAGAGATTGATAGTTCAGATCCATTTGCATTCATGAGGGCAACAATGAATATGTTTGGAGGCCATGCACATCACCCACAACCAGACTCATCTTCACACCAAGGCTATGTTGGCCACTAGGCGAGCTAAATGCCCCACCCACAATGTAGAGGGACATGCTTCTGTTCTTTGGAAGCCCAGATTCTGAATTTTTGGTGTGAAATATGTGGAATTTGCTTTGTTGCTGATGCACACAATCTTACCTCCAAATGGATGGCACTGGAGACTATTCTCAATTTTTTAATTTTTTTATCGTGTGTTGATGACAGAAGATAACCACATTGGAGAGTAAATTGCTCCTTGCACATGAAGAGTTATTGAAGTCACAAACAACATTATCTATTGCTGAAAATGAGAAGGTTGAAGATTTGAGGGAACTTGTGGGGATGAGGGTTCAATTGAAAGAGAAATTTCAATTAGAACATACTGCTGCTATGTTAGATGCAGCTGTTGCTATTGAAACCCACAGTTTATTGCAGTTGTGGGAGGAAGCCACAAATTGGTAGCCCAACTTAATGCAGTGTTGGGCATTGGTTTGGGCAATATGGATACAAGAAATGCAATTCAGGAACACATAGCAGGCATACAAGTTGAGCTAAGCAAAGCTGAAAGAGATGTTATCAGGTTGGGGATTCAGCAAGAGGCCCAACTTGAAAGAGCTTAAAAAGAGATTTTAGGATTGCAAGTTCAGCATGCAATTTCTGCTTCACATATTGCGAATGCTTGGAAAGAGATTATGGAATTACAAGCTCAGTTTCTTGAGCTCAACATGGGAATTTTCCTACAAACCTGGAAATTGTAAGAGCTACGGTTGATAAGCTGCAAGCAAAATTGACGTCTTTATCAAAGCAACATGGAGGCTTTGCTGCCAACCTTGATAGTGCGAAACAAGATATTAGCAACAAGACTAGCCAAGTAAGGCAAGGATTAGTTTTGGCCAATCAGGCTCAAACAGGTTTTTTCTGGTGACCTCTTAGTTAAGAATGATTTTGATTCACAAATTGCTATTGGGTTATAGCCAGGGATGAAGTCATGGAGTTGTGAGCTTGCTGGTATGCAAGACTGAGAACAAGCCCTGAACTGTTTTGTGTCATGTTTTGCAGGCACAATTTCGGACATCTGAATTCCAAAAGTAAAATTCCAAAATCAAAATTCCAAATTTTACAATTCCAGAATCAAAATTCCAAGTTTTGCAATTCCAAAATCAAAAATAAAAAATCTCTGTTTCTTGCCATTGGTTCAAAATGTGTTTCCATTGATAAATAATAATTGCTGGTCAAATCCATGACATATCATTTGCTAGTCAAATCATTGACATATCAATTCCAAGTTTGAAATTCATGAATTTCATTTTCTGGGTATTTTTCCAACTCCAGTTCATTCTCAAAATTCATAAATCCCATTTTCTAGATTTTTTCCTATTCCAATTCCAAGCTCAAATTTCATAAACCGTTTTTTTACAAATAAAAATGGATTTTTTCCATTCCAAGCTCAAAATTGATAAATCTTTCTTTCCAAATTTCTAGCAACTTGCAAAAAGAATGGGCACCTATCAAATCATGATGATGATGAAAGCTTTGGTTAGTCTTGAAAGCGAAACAACCAGCAATAATCTAATTTAACAAATTTTAATTTAATTTACAAATTTAACTCACAATAGTGAAAATAAAATTAAAATAAAATCTTATATGTCTGCCCTGGCAGGGCCTTTGTGTGCACTACACCTTGTTATTAAGGTTGGCAAAAGTTATTCCAAATTTAACACATGTACTACTTAGTTTAAAAAACCTTCATTACATAATCACTTGAAGCGTGCTGATGGAAAACTCTAATATTATTGATCTATGACCTCCTCACTTTGGCACTAAAATCCAACACTAATTTGACAATCAAAATTGTGACTTCAAGCACTGCTAGTGTGGCCTGTGCCCTTGGCGCAAGTGTTACCACTTCCTCAACTGATTTTTCCTTCTAAAACCTGGTTTTTTGGAATTTATTTGAATTTTCAGCGGCAGAAATCTCTTCAAAATCAATGTCTCCCACATTCTGGATCCAAATCTTACCAAATAAATTCCATCAAATCCTGCTCACCAAGATCTTTCCAACAACACCAAAGGCACATTCCATTTGCTCCGAAATTTTCAGCTACAATTTAATTTAATTTTCAGTGGAGAAATCATTCAATATTTAAGAACTTCTACACGGCAAGTCCAAATGCCAGGCAACCAAGCCAATACACCCCTCCTCCTGGAGAGCTTTCCAAAGAGACCAAGAACAGGATCTGAAGCATCCCGGTTCGGTGGATCTCATCAGTACAAAACACACAAAAAACAAACAAACTACCTTGCTTCATAGATAGACGTTTCATCTTCATAATAATAAGGCACACAAAATAGTCATTTTCTATGCAAGGAACTGGGTTTTCACTTTTGAGTTCATACGATCCTTATTATTAGAAAAGGAATTTTCTGTGATTTTTTGTTTGGGGGGGGGCGGGGGGGCTTTTGGAATAATAACGGCAGACCGTGCATTGTCGCCATCGCTAGAACCTCAGTCGTCATGAAACTTCTTTACCTCTTTGACCTGTTGTCCAGCACGACGAAGCAACTCCATTTTGTGTTCGAGCTGATGCAAACCAGTTGTAAACATCTGTCCAAAAAAAGTTACGATGACGACAACGGCAACAACAGTCACACCGATGCCAACAGTGAGCGCCATATTGACTGTATACTTGGGAATGGGTGGTAACACTGCAAACCCAGCACAAGCGAACGCACCAGTGACAAAGCAGACTGCAGCACTCACAAGGAAATAAGCTAGTGTAAGTTTCCACCGTAAAGTCTGCACCACGTCTCCGATGTAAATGTGTTGTGGTGGGGGAAATGCAACATTCGCTCCCACCATGAAGGTTGCAATAGAAAAGAAGAAAGACAGCGAGTTGAAAATCCAGAATTTTTCCAAAATAGGATGACCTTCAACAGAAGCAAAAGGACCATCCATCCCAGGCGGGGATGAGTATCCTAAAGGCGGGCTCAGCCATCCGGCAAAAGTCGCAGTTGCGATCAGCGCGGTCCCAACAAGAATAGCGTTTATTGCATCCACGTGGACCTTCCTCTCCTCGGTCAGTTTTTTCACTTCTGTTAGGCTGTCACGTCTTTTCATTATGTGCTCCCAGATCTGATACCTGACGCGCCCTTGAGATGCATAATTAGCTCTGGCTCCGTAACGGCTTTCCTTGAATGCCATCTGAATAGCACTTTTTCCTTTCAAATTTTTTGCATCAGTTCTTAAGTCTCCTTTTGTGAGACGACACAAGAACTTGACCATCTCGAATTTTGCACTGAGTACAGCTAATGCTAGTGGAGTCTGACGCAAACCATAGGTCTTGACATCTGCATTATTCAACAGTCCATGCACATCGGATGCCTCGTTCAAATCTTCAATGTACTGCCTGTCGATGAGAAGTTCGACTACTTCACGATGCTCCATTTTCACAGCCCAATTAAATGCTCGTTGGCATTTGAGCTTCTCGCGCGTCATCATCGCACTGAACTTCTCCATCATCGCCTCAACGAGCTCCTTCTTCCTCTTCTCCTGATCGGCCTCCATCTTCGCCTCGAGCAAATCAATAAGTTTCGCTACCATGTCAACGTGCCCCAGTCTAGCAGCTGCCTCAATCGGACATAACCAGACCTCATGAGAAGGGTACAATTTGTATACAGGTCTATCACAGTCACTGTAGAAGAAATTGAGCTCCGGATGAGGTGAGAACAAATCTGGTTCTCTAGATTCGAAGCTCTCGCCAGCGACTGCGATATCCATTAGGGCGTCAACCATTGTGAGATCATTGTTCTCAGCAGCAATTGTCAGAGCTAGAAGTCCCTTGCTCATTGGTGTCGGTGATCCCGGATCATCAGCTCCTCTGGGCCGTATCAGGGCCACCACGATGTTCACAAACTTCTGGCTCGCAGCCCAGCACTCGATCCTTCCGCAAGCAGGCTGTCCTTGTCGATATGTATGGAAGTCCGCATTAACCATCTTCCTCACCAAAAGATCCTCTATCCTTTTGACGTCCTCTACCCTTTCGGCCTCACTCCTTGTGTCGTTAAGTGGACGAGCCTGTCCCAACGCCTCCTCGTATATCTGACCACGTTTGCGCAAAAATTCCAAGTAGTCCTTTTCATGTGATGAAGGCTCCTCAAGGCCCAAGTCTTTGAGTCTCTTGTGGACATATGATTTCAAATAATCATTACTGGCGCCAACAGGTATCGATTCGGCAGATTCAGAAGGCTTCTTAGTTTCATGAGAATCTAAGTCAGAGATTTCTTTGTCCTCAGAAGTGTTTTGCGCCATCATTCTCCAGATAACACGAGACACCTCTCAAGCTGAAAGATGCTTGTCGCACGTCCTACACAAAAAATAAGTGTTCAATGATATATCAAGCTCTGCAGATAATTAGTCGCCATTTTTGCAAGGTCAGTGAGTCCCAAGTGTAACCATTGTCGCACAACAAAAATTTGAGGAAGACTAGGCAGAAGGAGAGAAAATTTTCACCCGCAGCTATTTCACAAACTCTACGCTCCACTGTAAAGCAATCACAGACCAGTAATACTTCGAAATGGAATAGTGAATGAAAAGCACGACATTGGCATCCTCTGACAATCATGCAAATTAGCTACCGAGATGAAAACGGTTGTAGACACTTCAAAATTCCAGCAATGAGACGGTGAAAACATGTACAATAACCAAGAAAAAGTGGACATCCTTCAACAGAAAATAGAACAAAATACCTGGTGAAGGGATCGTTGACGTATGTACCACGAAACCGAAAGAAGCGTCCAGGTCTTGAACAACGGCACCCCAAACCAAAACTTTCTTTGGCACAGGAAAACAGTACAAGAAGGTAGTAATACTCAAGAGTAAGCTGACATGTAACTCCAGAGGCTGCACGCGAGACACCTACCTATAGCATTGGACGAGTCGACAGGGACATTGTTGCTTGCAGAAAGTCGGAATTAGGACATCAAGGTGCAGTCTAGTAGTGATAAAGTATGGATTGCACTGAAACTTCACAATCTGCTGCTACGTCGAAGACTGGAGCTCAACTCTGCACCCAACTGGAACTTTGAACTTCTGGGGAGTTTCTGAACCTAGTGCTGAAGCCTCACTTGTGAGTTTGAAGCCAAAGGAAGCAACTGGCTTTATAGGCGAAAGCTGTTCCGTTGTTCCGTTACCGATAGAGCAACCGTGCACATTTTGGAAACTCTCAATTAGGCACATGGGAAAAAATAAGGGGTGTGCCACACTGTTGCCTTGCCATTTACATTAAAAAGTATCTTAAGGCAAAAGAAGAATTATGAAAACTCAAATACTCTCACCATGCAAAAACATAATCCTCTAAAAGAAACCAAAATCCTTCAAGATATTATAACTCTGTAACTAATCTCCAGTTTCAACACAAGCCAAAATATCATCTTTCAAAAATCCTCATATAAAAATGGACCTATTATGTAGCGGCCAAAATCCCTTAAGCTACTTTACTCTATATAATGAATCTAAACACAATATCCTTGCCTACCACGCCAACAAAATGGGCCAGTTAATGCGCGAGGCAACGAGATATTAGAGAAATCAACCAGGGCCACAATGAAGCAGCACCCACCAGGGCACCATGAAAGATGAATGGTAATTGGTTGGGAAACAGTTATCTGTTGGGTTCAAGTTCACAAGCTAACCATGGTGATTACCTCTGTTGCTTTTTTTTCTCTACCTACCTACTAACTACCTGCTTGTGGGTTGTTAGTAAGTAGGTAGTATAAATAGCCCTTACCAATGTATAAACCATCTAATTACTTGATAGTTACCTATTTTCCTAACCTATCTACCTATAGATGAGACCTACTTCCTACAGAATTGGTTACCACGGTGAAACCAAAGATTAACTCAGTAATAATGGTCATCCAGAACTGAGTAATAATGGGCATCCAGTGGATGGTGTGTTGGTGGGTGCTGATTCACTGTGGCCAGCAGGGACACTGGCACCTTCACCTTCTTGAGTGAGGCCTAAGAAATAATATTTGAGTTGCGAACAGTACTGTTTTTCAATTTTTGTGAGGTGGAACATTTGGCGAATTTTGTCAAAAAATCAGTTGAAATTACACTGGAGAAAAAAAAACAGATTTTTCCAAAATTTTCCAAACTAGAAAAAAATTGGACTCAGAGAGCACTGAGTTTCTTTTCAGATTTTTTTAATTTTTTGAGAATGTGGCGGATTTTATCCCATTCTTCGAAAAAAAAAACCGCAATTGAGCTACATTTCCAAATTTTTCACAAATTTTTTTTGCAAAATTGAAAGAAATTCGCCAGAAAAGAAAATGGTGGAAGCTATCCTCCCCAAAGCTCGTCCAATTCTGGTATAGCCTATCCTCCAACCAGAGTTTTTGTTTTGGGGAAAATTTCCCAAATTTCGACCTTAAAAATAATAATTTCAACCTATACAAAGGATTTTCCATTAAAAAAATGGCCCAAATTTGCCAGATTCTGAAAAAGAAAGTTTCCAAATCGCCAGATGAGCGCAACATGCGCGTAAAGCCACACTCCATGGCAATGGGCGGTAAATCAACCAAGCAGGACCATGCCTTAGATTCCACTTTATATTGAGCCCATGTGTACCAGACCTTTTCAAAGGCTTTTGTGTAAGACAGTACATGACATGGTCTAGAAATTCAATAAAAAAAAGGTTGAGGATCATGCCTACCATACATTTTGATGCCATAAATCGGAAAGAAAAATTACCTATGGTCTTTACCCAGGGAAAGGGTCTGAAAGTAAACCCTTTCGAATTTTCAACCCTTTCCCTTGGCCTACTGATCTCAAATCTGGAAGGGTCTATTTTCAGATCCTTCTGCTGTACTTTCGGCTTTTGTTCTTCTGTTTTTGGTCCTCCGGTTTTATATGTGTTTCACGGTTTTCATCATTTTCAAGCCTTCTTTTTGTGTGAGGTTGTAGAGCACATGCTCTATAAATACAATAATGAAAACAATAAAGTCAATGGTTCCCATGCTGACCATATCTATTTTGAATCATTATTTTTTGGCAAGAACATGCATCACATGGTCTGTACATTCACCAGAGAAAAGTAAAACATCAATGCTTCCTGTGGCCATTGTCCCCAGCATTAAATCACCACCAATCTTTGATGACACATGTTTATCAAGAGCTTACATTTGGCCTTTTTGAAGTCAATGAGCAGATTCTTGCCCCAATTCGAAAATATGTGCACATGAGTAAAATCAATGAAAATCGGTAGTAAACGTAATTGTCATCTAGTACTAAATATTATAATAATCAATGATAATTTTCACTTTATTTTGCAATGTGTTGAAATCACAATGTATTGATGCATCATGTATTATGTTGTTTTATCATCATGAATGTCATGATACATATGTATTTTATAAGTAAAGGTGGATTTTTTTTTTAAATTACATGAACAAAAAGTTGTCATTTTTCAGTTTTATGGTTATTATAAAATTATCATTGATAAAAAATATTGATACACTATTCATATGTGATGCACAAGCAATACATTTTGTGTATCAACATTTTGACACATGACAAATAGATGGTTACATATCAAAAATTGACACATAATATATGTTTTTCATTACTTTTCAATTGTAGAAATCTAATTGTCATTTGTCATGTATTTCTTGATACATTAAAAAAAAATTGAATTAAAAGCTGGCATGCATGTCTTAACATAACAAAGATAAATAAGTGTTTTCTAAAAACATGTCTATGGTCATTCTAGTGATGATGATTTTCATTGGAGCTAGTTTAGGTAAAATAGCTTTAGGTTCTATAAGTTGTTGTAAATTAAACAATTGTAATGTGGAATTTGAATTTAGAATCTTTAAAAAAGTTTATTGAAGGCTTGTTTTTTTGTAATTTCACATTTTTTGTAATAACAACATAATGAACAATGGTGGAAGAGGTGATGGGCATTCAACCAACTATGTGAAATGGAGGAGGAACAACTTCCACCAACCACTTGCTTCAAATGCATGTGATTTGGCAAGTTTACTAAGATATTATCCAAAATGATTGGGATGATTTAAAGTACTAATTAACATGGCAATATTAATTTAATTTTTAAATAATATTATTATGTTATTTCGTACATAATTTCATACATAAAAAATAAAATGAAAAAATGTTTTTTGGATCAATCCATAGTCACATTGGACATATGAATCTAATGCTTTTATTTATTTAGGGATTTAGCGAACCTACAATGGGTTGTCATGATGACATCACAAAGACAACATGTCCAAAATAGGGTTTTAACTGTCACCTTTTTAATCACAACCCAAGGCCTTCACAATCCAACCATCATTATGCATGGTGATATAAATTGTTCTCACAAATGAATGAATGAATGAATGAATGACACACATTATGACCTTATTATATACTTAGGTAATTTCATAATAAAATTGCTTACACATGTACATAATGTAATTTAATATCATTATTCAATTTTATATATTTCTGGTTTGATAATTTTCATTGAATTTGTAATGTCTTTTAATTTCAAAATGTAAAATTATTATGAAAGTTTTAATTCTAGATGGTAAAAAAATTACATTAATTTTTAATTTTTGATTTGGGAAAATTCAAGTATCATAATTTTATTAAAATTTACTTTTGAAAAATTTCACTTTTGAAGTTATATAATTAAAATTCACATTTTTAGTTATATAACAGAAATTAATTTTTATTTAAAATTTTTATTAAAATTATTAATTAGTTCAATTTTCACATGTAGATTAGTTGTTTTAATAAATAAATAAAAGCATAATTTGGTCTTCCATTTTCTCACATGTCATTTTGTTATATTTCAAGTATTTTCCTTTGTTTTAAATTTTATTTGAGTCTTTAAAAATAACAAATGACAACATGAGATTCATAATTTATTTTAATTTTTTCGTAATTTAATCAAAAAATTAAATATAAAAAATAACATTACTATAATCATATTTAATCATATTTGAATGATCAATTTTACTCACATTTGACAAATCAAAGAACTCCACGTGGGTGTCACGTAAGGCATGTGTCTAACATAATGTTGATTTTTATTAAATAATTATTCTTTTATAATGAGAATAAAACTACTTAATTTTCATTTTAATCAAATCGAACATAGTTAGTCATTTCAAACAAATGAAATTTTTTTTACAATCAATTCAAACATAATGATATTAATGAAAAAAATCATATTTTTTTATATTGTTAACATGCTTGTGGTTTTTGTAATAACTTGATGTTGGCATGATTAACTATGTGGACAAGATATTACAACCATAAGGTATGGGTAAACCTATCCTTGGGTGGTACCACTAGGAATGTCATACTTTCATTTTCATGAACCCATAAAACTTTTAAAATCATAGGAAACACTTGATTCCTAAAGGGGCCATCTCTATTAAGAATACAAAATTTTGACAATTTTCACTTATTTTTAATACAAACTAGACTTTGAGCCATATATTAAGGCATGCAATGGATAAATATGAACAAAAAAAAATTATAGTTGTGAAAAATGTCCTAGGAAAATGATTTGGAGACTTTTGGTTCTTTAAGGAATTCCTTGAAGCAATTGTTAATGGTGCCACCCAAAGATGGGTTTTCTTGTATGGCAAAAACTGCATGTGTGGGTTACCATTATACATAACTCTTAAGATCTTATAGTCAAAGAAACATGATGTCAAGGAATTTTTTATGTTCCTATGTTTATGTATTTCATCTACAATTAAAGTTTTCAAAAAATGAGGCATATCAAATTCTTCTACCATTGTTAATAAATCTTGTAATTGTGATATATGCCATATAGGAGAACCATGAATGATGATGGAAGCTTGTATTCTATTATATATCCCAAAATTTTAGCATTAATCATTTATGGGTTTTTTGTTTTAATGATTTGTATTTTTTTTAGAACAACTATTATAAATACGTTTAATTAATTGAAGTGATTATCAAAGATCATACATGATTAATAAATATGGTTTATACAATATAAATGATGAGAATAATGAACTCATCCAAAATTCTAAATATTCATGCATTGATATTTTACCACCTTAAGCACCATATCCATGTGGAAATACAAAAAATAATAAAATAACTTCTAAAGTCATATATTTTTGTATTATCTTGTAATCCATTAGATTGAATTATAAATTTTTCATGATATATTGTAAAATGCAAATCCTACTAAATTCATTAGATTGTTCAAAAATAGTCATGTATTATTTATATTTTCCATGTTTTGGGAGAAATGGGGAAAAATAAAAGGGTGCAAACGAGCTAATAGGAGCCATTAGCACCCCTTTAGGTGATTGTTTTTTGGGGAATATTCTTGGAATATTTTCAAAAAAGACTCCAAAAAAAATCTTCAAAAATTTCTTTGTACTATTTTGTTAAGGTTTGTGTTAAAAAATTCACAAAAATATGTCATTTTCAAGGTTTCCAAGTCCATTTACAAGTCTATTTATTGTTTAAAAGTAGTGGCTACAAGTCTTTTTACATATTTTAATATTATATTTTTGCCATTGAAGACGTCTTGTAATCATGGAGGACATAGTCATGAATGACATTTATGATAACAACATTTTTGCAATTAATGGTAAATACCACACGGCCATATGGACTAACAGTCATGTAATCATAGCTAGTCATATGATATGTGGTTTAGGATTATAGCACTAGTTGCTTATGTAGTCATATTTTCCATGTTTTGGCATAGTACAACTTTGGTAATGTTCTGTGAACCATTCCCACAATTTGAAAACAATAATTTACAATCAATAGATCTATTCAAATTGCCTTACTTATTAAATTTAAAATTATCATAATAATTATGGTAATTACTATACCTAAAACAAACAATACCTTGATTATTAATCATAATTATCATAATTGAAATGAACATAAACATGAAATGGAAATTGAACCCACCATATAGAATAATCAAATTGATCAAATTTACTATAAAATCATAATAGTACGTACATTAAAATTTTAAATAATAATAATTTTAAATTTTAAAAATGTGAAAATTTCAATTTATAGAATTTTTTTGTAAATTAATTTAAATTCTTGTAATAAGATTTCAATGGATGAAACCTTGGTAATTAAATTGTCGTATATTTAAACTATAATTTTGGAATTCTCCTAGAATTTTTACTACAATAATTACCTTATTTGAATACAATAAAATATCATTAATGGTTTTTAGTTTGCCATAATAAATTGGTTTAATCAGTTTCACTATAAAAATATTATTAGTTTAAAATAAAATTTTAAAATTTTAAAAAAAATTGAAATATTTTTGGAATTTTTTGAATAATTCAATAAAAAAAAGAAAAACAAATGAAAAACACTACAGTTCATTTTATTTGCCTCTTGGCTCCATCACAAGGTAATGGGCAAATTACATTTATAGGTATATAGAAACAACATTATATGTATAGGTTTAGGTTTGTAAAAGAAAAAATTGAAAAAAATCTTTAATTTTTTATTTTTAAATCAATATTTAGTAATTAAAAAAAACCCAACTACCATTGCCCAATGATCTAATTATGACAATATTTTCCAAAAAATCTATAATTCATATTAAAATAAATTTATTTTAAAAAAAATTAGGTACCCCTCCATGGTGGCCCAACTGCCACAACGCTTGGAACCTACCTCCTCCCTCCATCTTCATTGTGGGGGCAATAGGTAGATTACATGTATAAAACCTATTTTAACCCTTACATAGTAGAAGCAACGATCATGTTTTATATTCATCCATGTGTTCCATAGCTTAGGGTTTAAGTCATAGGAACCTAGTTGTCAACAAGCTTTTCCTTCTCCTTTACTATTTCGGAATCATCAAAATCTTGTCCTACTATGCCAATGGAGAGATTTCAACAAAGAGGGGGAGGAAAAAGAGAGGTGTTTGATTAGAGGTCTTAGTGCAGTCTGGTGGCAATAGTGGCAATAGTAGGAGCAATAATGTTCATACCTTGAGTTCATGGGCAAAATGTGTTTCATCGTGCAACCTTAGAATTTCATGTTGGCTCCTTTCAAATGTAGTGTGCACCTTTTCTTCCTTGAAATGTATCTATTGTTACATGTTCTCTCTCTTTCTCTTATTTGTGTGTTTTTTTGACTTAGTTGTTTTGTGAAATGTGTGTTTCATTTTCTTTGATTTTTTGTGTTTGTGTGTGTGCGTGTGTGCACACTTGTTTAATTTGTTACAATGGATTTCTAAAATGACTTGGGTTTTGGGTTTGTGATTAAAATTGTTGCAAAATAAATGATGGTTTTGGGATTTTCAAAATTTTGGCAACTTTGGGGTGAATGTGGCTATTTTGAGAATATGTTGTTGGTGAAACTCATAAGAGGGCTTATTCATGGTTGGGGTTCTAAGAAAAGGAAAAAGGATTCAAAGACTTGAAACAAATTTAAGTGATAAACGTTTACTTGAAATATATTTAATTGAGAAAAATTGAATAGTTTAATTTAAAATAATTCATGTGATGGTCATGAGTTTTCACATTCATACATAATTGTGTATGAATATTTTGATTTATAACTAAAAACATAAAAAATCTCAAAATGAATTTCAATGGAGAACCAAACATGTTTTTTGGCTAGAGTATTTCTTGCACATGTGATTTACACCTAAAACTAAACATTTTGAATCCATTGAACATAATTGTTTTGTGAAATGTTTTAAAAAGTGAGTCCTATTCCTTGTAGTCCTTTCTTTTAAAATTTTAAAACTTTGAAATTTTTGTATAATTTGGTTTTTCATCAAGTTCATCCAATGAACATGTACTTTCATAGAATGGGGCACATTTTTGTTGTACAAAAAGTTTGTAATGAATTGTATGACTTTATGTATTCCTTTTGATTCCTTTTTTAAAAAGTACAATTTAAACATTTGATATAGTTAGTTTACAAGACTCAAAATGGCATTTACATAGTATCTAATTTTTTTAGAATATTTTTATTAATTTAACAAGACATCATTATAACTATTGGCATACAACAATTCACTTTAACTATAATAATGTAAAATAAACAAAAATTCAAAGTTGTCCTTTGCAATCATTTAAATACAAATCATTTTTTTTTGGTACCCCAATCATGAATACACCCAAGAAGTGGTTTTATGTGCGAGAGGTTTCCTTCCTTGAGGAACGATCTCTGTTTCATACTTCTTTTATCCAATTTTTAAGGTTTCTGAACAAGATAAGGACGAGGGTTATTTTGCACCATCAAACCACCTTTGCTACCCTTCTTCAAATAAGTGTTCCTTACTCTTGCCCCTGTGCTGCTGCCATTCCTCCAATTGAAAACACATGGGAAAACACAAACAAAAATTTGTCTAAACCCAATAGCATAATGAGTATAATTCTGTGTAGGTTTCTAAGTGTGTAGCAGGAGTTTTTTTTCCTGGATGGGAATGCTGGGGTACTTATTTCTGGGTTCACATCATGATACATGGTCTGCTCATGGGTGCAGAAGCAACAACTGGAGTGGAATTGAATCAAATGGTGGATCAATAGAAATCAGGGATTGATAGTTCAGCTTCGTTTGCATTCGTGAGGACAACAATGAATATGTTTGGAGACCACATACAGAGGCCATGCGCATCACCCACAACCACACTCATCTTCCCACCAAGGCTATGTTGGCCACTAGGCTCTGGATGCCCCACCCACAATGTAGAGGCACATGCATCTTTTCTTTGGAATCCTAGATTTCAAATTTTTGGTGTGAAATATGTGGAATTTGCTTTGTTGTTGATCCAAACAATCTTACCTCCAAATGGATGGCGCTGGAGACTATTCTGAATTTTTAAATTTGTTTTTGGTGTGTTGATGACAGAAGATAACCACATTGGAGAAGAAATTGCTACTTGCACATGAAGAGTTAATGAAGTCACAAATGACACTATCTATTGCTGAAAGTGAGAAGGCTAAAGATTTGAGGGAACTTGCAGGGATGAGGGCTCAATTAGAAGAGAAATTTCAATTAGAATATACTACTACTATGCTGGATGCAGTTGCTATTGAAGCCCACAATTCATTGCAGTTGTGGGAGAAAGCCACAAATTGGTAGGCCCAAGTTAATGCAGTGTTAGGCATTGGTTTGGGCAATATACATAGGGGGAAATGTAGCTCAGGGACACATAGCAGGCATACAAACTGAGCTAGGCAGAGCTGAAAGAGATGTTATAGGGTTGGGGACTCAACAATAGGCCGAACTTGAAAGAGTTTAAAAAGAGATTTTAGGATTGTAAATTCAGCATGCAATTTCTGCTTCACATATCAAGAATGTTTGGAAAAAGATTGTGGAATTGCAAGCTCAGTTTCTTCAGCTCAACATGGGAATGTACCTACAAACCTGGAAATTGTAAGAGCTAAGGTTGATAAGATCCAAGCAGAACTAACGTCTTTATCAGATCAACATGGAGGCTTTGCTGCCAACCTTGAAAGTGCAAAACAAGATATTAGCCACAAGACTAGCCAAGTAAGGCAAGAGGATTATGTTTGGCCAATCAGGCTCTAACAGGTTTTTTCTGGTGACCACTTAGCTAAGAATGATTTTGTTTCACAAATTGCTATTGGGTTATAGCCAGGGATGAAGTCATGGAGTTGTTAGCTTGCTGGTATGCAAGACTGAGAAGAAGCCCTGAATTGTTTTGTGTCATGCTTTGCAAGGACAGTTTCGGACATCTGAATTCCAAAAGTAAAATTCCAAATTTTACAATTCCAAAATCAAAATTCCGAGTTTTGCAATTCCAAAATCAAAAAATCACAAATCTCTGTTTCTTGCCATTGGTTTAAAATGTGTCTCCATTGTTAAATAAGAATTGCTGGTCAAATCCATGACATATCATTTGCTAGTCAAATCATTGACATATCAATTCCAAGTTCGAAAATTCATGAATTTCATTTTCTAGGTATTTTTCCAACTCCAATTCATTCTCAAAATTCATAAATCGCATTTTCTAGATTTTTTCCTATTCCAATTCCAAGCTCAACTTTCTTAAACCTTTTTTTTACAAATAAAAATGCATTTTTCCCATTCCAAGCTCAAAATTCATAAATCTTTCTTTCCAAATTTCTAGGAACTTGCAAAAAGAATGTGTGCATATCAAATGATGATGATGATGAAAGCTTTGGTTAGTCTTGAAAGCGAAACAACCAGCAATAATGTAATTTAACAAATTAGAGTTTAATTTACAAATTTAACTCACAATAGTCAAAATAAAATAAAAATAAAATCTTATATGTCTGCCCTGGCAGGGCCTTTGTGTGCATCACACCTTGTTATTAAGGTTATCGAAAGTTATTCCAAATTTAACACATGTACTACTTAGTTTAAAAAACCTTGATTACATAAGCACTTTACTTAGTTTAAAATACCTTCATTACATAAGCAGTTGAAGCGTGCTGATGGAAAATTGTGATATTATTGATCTATGGCCTCTTCACTTTGGCACTAAAATCCAACACTAATTTGACAATCAAAATTATGACTTCAAGTAGTGCTAGTGTGGCCTGTGCAGTAGGCCCAAGTGTTATCACTTCCTCAAGTGATTTTTCAGTCTAAAGCCTGGTCTTTTGGAATTTATTTGGAAATTTCAGCGGCAGAAATCAGTTAAAAATCAATATCTCCCACATTATGAATCCAAATGTTACCAAATAAATTCCATTAAATCTGCTCATCAAGATCTTTCCAACAACACAAAAGGCACATTCCAATTCCTCCGAAATTTTCAGCTACAATTTAATTTAACTTTCAGTGAAAAAATCATTCAATATTCAAGAACTTTTACACCGCAAGTCCAAATGCCATGAAACCAAGCCGATGCACCCCTCCTCCTCTAGAGCTTTCCAAAGATACCAAGAACGCGATCTGAAGCATCCTGGTTAGGTGGATCTCATTGGTACAAAACAGAAAATATCTTAAGGCAAAAACTATTTGAAGTCCTCAAGTACTCAAACAAAAAGTTTCAATATCTTAAGGCTAAAACTCAAATACTTCACCATGCAAAAATATAATCTTCAAAAAATCCTCTAAAAGAAATCAAAATACTTCAAGATATTATGACTCTGTAACTAATCTCAAGTTTCAACACAAGCCAAAATATCATCTTTCAAAAATCCTCATATAAAAATGGACCTATTATGTAGCTGGCAACATCCCTTAAGCTACTATACTCTACAATGAATCTAAACACAATATCCTTGCCTACCACGCCAACAAAATGGGCCAGTTAATGGGAGGCAACGAGATATTAGAGAAATCAACCAGGGCCACAGTGAACCAGCACTCACCAGGGCACCATGAAGGAGGAATGGTAATTGGTTGGGAAACAGTTATCTGTTGGGTTCAAATTCCCAAGCTAACCATGGTGATTACGTCAGTTACTTTTTTTTCTTTGCCCACCTACTAACCTAGTATGTAGGTAGTATAAATAGCCCTTACCTATGTATAAACCATCTAATTACTGAATAGTTACCTAGTTTCCCAACCTATCTACCTATATATGAGACCTACTTCCTACAGATTGGTTACCAAGGTGAAACCAAATATTAACTCAGTAATAATGGTCATCCAGATCTGAGTAAACATTAGCCTTGGATTGGGTGGTTCCTATTATCTATTAAAACCCAGGTGTACGAAGGAAAAATACATTCCAAAGTAATGGAAAACAGAAAAAAATCATATCAAGATTTAGTTTAAAATAATGATCCTTCTAAAATGCCAAAGATGTAATGGAAAAATAATCCTTCAATGACATTCCAAAATGGGGTTTAAATACCAAGTGTCAAATTGTGGTGCCATCCATTAAAAAAAATAAAGGCATTTTGGTAGAGGTAGTGTTGACCAAGGTATTTAGTCCATACCCTTATTGAACCTCCATTGACCTTCCAACATGTCAATGTCCTAAAATCTACTAATTATCAATTTAAAAATATTCAATTTGAGACTTATTGTTTTGGTAATTCAATCATTATTGAAAGTTCAAATTTTCAAAAAAAAATTTCTCTTCAATAACAATGATCTTCCTTCCTTAATAATTCCCAATACTATGGGAGAAATTAAGTTTTGAGGTGGAGGTCTTGTTCAATGTTGGGTGGTTCTCATTTTTTTGTGAGAACCATGGGTTCTGGTTTTTGGGGCAGGTTCTGAGAACCGCCTGGGTTTTTTTTTCTTTAAAAAAAAAAATCCTATTTTGAGAACCCCTTGGTTTTCAGAATTTAAAAAACATCCAATTGGGCAGTTTTCAGGGTCAATGGATTTCAGAAAGTTTTGAATCGCTAGTTTTCAAGGGCTGTTCTCACAAGTTGGTTTTCATAAATCAAGGTTTTTTTGTTTTTAATATTTTATTTTTATCTTTTTATTTGGGGTTCGTTTTTTGTTATATATATATATATTCTCTTTTTTTGGGTTTGTTGGGCATCCAGTGGATGGTGTGTTGGTGGGTGCTGGTTCACTGTGGCCAGCACGGACACTGGCATCTTCACCTTCTTGAGTGAGGCCTAAGCAATAATGTTTGAGTTGCAAACAGTACTGTTTTTCAATTTTTGTGAGGTGGAACATTTGGCAAATTTTGTCCAAAAAATAAGTGGAAACTACACTTGGAAAAAAAACAACAGATTTTTCCAAAATTTTCCAAACTAGAAAAAAATTGGACTCAGAGAGCACTGATTTTCTTTTCAGATTTTTTTTAATTTTTGAAAATATGGCGGATTTTCCCCCATTCTTCTGTTTAAAAAAATCACAATTGAGCTACATTTCCAGATTTTTCCCAAAAACATCTCGCAAAATTGAAAAAAATTTGCCACAGTAGAAAACGGTGGAGGCTATCCTCCCCAAAGCTTATCCAATTCTGGTATAGCCTATCCTTCAAACTGGCGTTTTTGTTTTGGCGAAATTTTGCCAAATTTTGACCTGAAAAATATAATTTCAACCTATAGAAAGGATTTTCCATGAAAAAAATGGCCCAAATTGGCCAGATTCTGAAAAAGATAGTTTCTACATCGCCAGATGAGCACAACATTCACATAAACCCACACTCCATGGCAATCGGCGGTAAATGAACCAAGCAGGACCATGCCTTAGATTCCACTTTATGTTGAGCCCATGCGTACCAGACCTTTTCAAAGGCTTTTGTGTAAGACCGTACATGACATGGTTTAGAAATTCAATTAAAAAAAAGTTAAGGGTCATGCCTACCATACATTTTGGTGCCATAAACACCAGCCGTGATTTTTCCTTTGTATTTTCAGCACGCTCCCCTAGCCTGAATTTTGCAGTAATCGAAAACTTTACCTTCATAAATGAGCAAGGCCCACTAACTACAGCCTGTCTCACAGGTTGTACTGGGCCTTCCACATTTCAGACGGTGCAGTTTTCAAACTCAGTAATCTACCTTTTGCATATTTGCATCATCTTTCACATTTTACCAGTTTTTATGTATAGGGGAAAGCAGAAAGAAAAATCACCTCTGGTCTTTACCTAGGGAAAGGGTCTGAAAATAGACGCTTTCGAATTTTCGACCCATTCCCTCGCCCTACCAATCTCATATGCAGAAAGGTCTATTTTCAGACCCATCTTCTGTGCTTGGGGCTGGGGAAGTTTGATAGTCTACATGTTCAACACAGAACATTAGCAGAAAAAGTTGCAAAAATTTGAATCCCCTTCTTGCTATTTTTCTCTGGAATGGCTCAGTCCTTGGGTGGGAACCCAGGTATGACCTCTTCCTCTTTTCTGTCTCAATCTCTATGTGTGATTTCTTCTTAAGGGACACTTAGTATAAAGTTTGGAATCTACATGTGTTAAACGATCAATTTTTTAAAATATTAGATAATTGTTCAACTTATTTTTTATCATCTTATTATATATATATATATATATAAGCCACCCTATATTAATTATAATTCATTATTTCATATTATTATATATTTTATATTATAACTAAATTAATAATTTGAATAAAATGTACCCTATTTTTAAACTAATTAACTTATAATTTTTAATCAACAATCAATATATTGCACCTTATATTTTTACTCATGTATTTTATTTTATTTTTTACTAGTATCCTTGCCCCTCAACCCCTTGATTTTTTTTTTTCTCTTCCTCCCTTTTTACTTGATTTAGTTTTTTTTTTCAAGATTCAAGATCTTGGATTTCTACAATTTGAGAGTTTCAGTTTATTTTCAATTTCATTTTGTGTTCAAAATTTTTCTAGCAAGTATCACAATTTTTCTATTTCCAACACACCTTTCACAATTTTTGTAAAAATCATTGCATAATGTGTGGGTCAAGACCATTGAGTTACGGACATCTACAGCCAAGCATCACATTAAACTTTAGCAAGCCAAACAAGCTCACAAGTTGTGCTCCATATTACCCATGCATGTAAGTTTTTAGGTTTTTTCTATCCCTTACCATACCTTTATCATGACTAGGAATGGGTCAATGTGTAAGCAAATTGATTTAGTTTTTGTTTTATGCTTTGTTTATTGGTTTTGTCTTTCAGAGACATTGTGAGAACATGTTTTGAGTGGGTATAGGTTGAATGGATAAGTTTAGAAATCACTTTTATTAATAAAGTTGCGTGAAGAGAGCATAGGGATTAAAATCCTCTCTAAAAGGGTTTTTCTCTTAATGTGGGGTTTTAATGAACTTGGAAAGTAAAAGAGTTTTATTAAGCGATAATTTTGGTAAGTTTTTTTTTCCTTGCACAATGGATGTTGTTCCAATGAAAAAAGCTCGATGTTGTAGTGGATGATTTGGATTTTGGAGTTAGAGATGAAGTTGCATTTAAAGTAAAGGTGTTTAATAGGTATGGCACCTTTGATTGAATTGCAAATAGAAGCATGGAAGAGCCAAGCTATGCATATTTGCATTGTGATTTGTTACATAGGGTAGCCCTAACCACAATCATTCTTAAAGTCAAATCACCTCATATAAATATGCATGAACAGTATTTGCAAAAAGGCATGTTTGTGGAGGTGGAAATTTTTGCATTGAATCAAAGTCCAAAAGGGGATTTGAGAAAGGTGACATGCATGTTGTCATTACAATTGAGTCAATGACCATTGTGTCACCCATCATTGTTTTTGAACTAGAGTTGGTTCCCATGTTTTTTCACATGGATTCCATTAAATAATTCTTTGAAATTGGAACTTTGCTACTATAGTTGTTATCGTTGTTAATGTAAAGGGTGGAAGGAATAGCAAAGGTGAAAAATAATTATTGATTGCAAATGGAGAAGGTGAATTTGACCAAGATGATCTTGCTTTTAACAATCATTTCAAAACAAAATATGAACATCTTTTTAAAGCATACAATGGAAGTTAATGTGTAATGGTTTTGATTAAGAATGTGGCAATAACATCCAAAGGAGATCAATATTTGAAAACACAACAACACACCATTTTCAAGAAGGTTGTTGATGAGGCTACTTGAACTCGTCTTCTCAAGTTGCATAACAAATTATTAACTATTCGACCTGCATTGAAAGAAATTAATTTTTTTTTTCTTCTTTTTTTTCAAAAAATCAATGGTGGCATGTTCATCTATATGTCATTTATAATAAAAAAATAATGAAAAATTTAAGATAATTAAATAATATTTAAAATAATTGAAATTTATTAATAATGATAATATTATTAATTGTGCGAGCACCTAATTGGGCCCAAAAGATACAACCAGATGCCACCTAATTGCACCATAAAGGCATAACCATGTGCCCACCAGGTTGTGTTCCTAAAGCCCAATCGAATGGCCATCCATTTTTTATTTATTTTTAACAATCAAGTGGCCACCCAATTGTGTTCTTCCCAAAGGAAGTTTTTTTAAACAATCAATAGGCCACCTAATTATATCCCTCCTAAAGGAAAAAAAAATTCTTTTCCTTAGTTTTTTTTGTTATAAATTTTTCTAAAACGTTTTTTTTCACATTTTTCATTATTTTCTTATTTAAACTTTTTGTTAAAAAAATGGATGATCAAATTGTTGTCCATAAGTAACCTTATTACACTTCCATTCCAAAAAGTGTGGAAATTTTCATGTAACAAATGTCATCATTTTGTTCAACAGGCAATGTTCATTGTAATGCTTATCATTCAAAATCAAAGGTTCATATTTCAAGTTTCCTTCGAGGTTGGATTGCAACCAATGATGGACGTATAATATTGATTGTTGAAGGAAAATGGTTTAAAGTAATTATACATTTGATAGAGTTTGAAATCTTGAATTTGGCTCATCCAAAATAAGTCCAATTCTTCATTTCAATTTATGTTTGTGGCAAACTTCAATTGTCACCCACATCTGCCCTTGTTGGTTTCCAAACAAACATACAAAAATTTATCCCAAAAGCCAAAAAAAATTTGAATGTTGAAGGGTTGGTTGCTTCTTTGGCAATTAATTTTAGTGACAATGTTTAGCATAATGTGAAACGCAAGCTTCATTTTGAAGAATTGAAGTAAGTTTCTAAACAGAACCTTTTTAAAACATTACAATTGTTGATTATAGTTTTTGTGCAACCTTTTTAAAATTACTTTTAATATACAAATATTGGACATGTATGTGAAAACTTCCTATACCATATTTTTTGTGATTTCCTCTTTTTGGAAGTTTAAAACAATTTTTCAATATAAGTGGTTTTTTAATATAAATAATTTTTGAATGTAAAAGTTTTAAATAATAATAATTTCTCATTATAAGCAAAATTTTCAATATAAATATTTTTTTAATATAAGTAATTCACCCATGCAATTAATTTTTCAACATAAGCATTTTTTAAATAGAATCAGTTTTTGAATCCAAGCAATTTTTAAATACAAGTAGTGTTTTCATCTACTTAAATTTTGAATCTAAACAATTTTCAATACAATCAATTTTTTAATACAAGTAGTTTTTCAATACAATCAATTTTTAATATAAATATTTTAATATTTTAAAAAAATTATAGATATTTTTTCAATCCTAATAGTTTTTTAAATAATAATTCAATGTAAATAGTCTTTTAATGAATCATTGATTACATATGTATGTGTGAGGAAAGCAATTTTTATTATTTATATATTTGGATTAAATTGAAGTTTGTAATAATGGAAACATCTTTATCATTTCAACATGTATTACACTCATATGTCTTTGTTTGGTTTCAACGTACAAATACAAAATAAGCAACTATCTTTTTGATTTTATATTTTATTTATTAAATAATCATTTGTCATTTCTTCAATTGAGGCAAAATAACATGGCACATTGAAATGAATGTTTATTATTGATACAAAAAAAGTTCAACAAAGTTGTATTCAAAAATTAAATCTTAGTTTTTTGTTTGATTTACATCAAAGTATGGTAACAAATGAACATCAATATGTGACAAAAATGACATTATGTGTTACAATGGGAGGTTTGTGGGGAGATTTCACTTCAATATTTTGGATACTTGAATATTTACAAAAGTTAATTTACATTTGGATTAAAATATCAAAATGCATTATGTCTCAACGTAGAATGGATTTTCAATCTATTCCCTTGCATATAACTTACAATTCTCAGCATTTTGAGCCAATTGAATATGTTAATGGTCTATTTCAGTCTTCACTTATTTTTCAAGCGAATGATCCCAAAGTTCATATAGATTTGGATGATTGTCCATCTTTTTTGGAATTAGTGATGCAAGAACCACAAATTCAATTCTTATAACCAACTACACATTTCTATTGGAATGAAAACTTAATTCTACATTAATGGAAAATTTGAAAAATAATTGGGAAACAATTACAATATGTTGTTTCCTTATTCAACACTTCTTGCAATACAAATATTACTAAAAACAAATTTAAAATTAAAATCAATATTTACAAAAAATAAAGAAAAAAATACAAATTTTCCTAACAATTATGAAAATTTTGTCTAATCCATCCACCTTAATGTTTAAAACCAAAGTTCAAATGGAAAATTTCCAATATTTAATTGTTGATTCTAAAATAACACATAAAATAAAATAAAAATATTTTGATTGGGCACTTTATGACAATAATATTTTTGAACTTTTAAATGTTTGTCCAAATCTTACTTATTCTTTAAAAACATCAAAATTCATTAACATTTTTCCAAATATTAAAAGAACAAAATCAGAAATTATGAATCACATGAAATATATATACATATACACAAAAATCAGATGAATCTTTCATAAATGACAAAGTTCAATCATCATATAGTGAATGCACTTTAAAAGAAATTAGACAACCAATTCCTAAACTATGGTTTTTTGCAAAATATGGGTTCAATCAGATAAAGTAAAACATAATGTTAATATAAAGGAAAATTCAAAATAATCAATATACATTGAGATTGATAATATACAAATCCAAGATGTTCCCATAATTCCATGTTTAGTTATGAAAGGTTATGTTTTATAAAACAACTTAAATGTTTTTCAAACAAATTATCAAAACAACTTTTTACATACTATCAAATTCAAATAGAACTTAGTTCCACATCATACATATGTACAAGTTATTTACATCAAATCAATGAAAATAAACCTTTTTTATATTAAGCACCAGATAGAATTTCCAAAAACAAAATCATTCCATTAGTCCAAAAAATAACATAATTAAAAAATTTCATAATTAAACCATGTTTTACTTTTGTTCAAATTTATAAATTATATGGGTATGGACAATATAACATGCATGGTAGTGTTATTAATGTCCTTGTAAACATGAATGAAATTCAATCAATACTACCAAATCTACCACATGATGATGCAACAAGAGGAGTTTCTTAACCAACATTTTCAATACAAATCACGTTATATGTTAGGAAATGTTCATCCAAATATGGTGATGTTGCTTTATGAGATTTAATTAAAACATCATTATATAAAGATTTGAATGTTACCATTCATCATCAATGGGCAAGTTTCTTTACTTTGCATATGGATTTAAAATCTCAAAATTTTAATTATAATGATGCATCATTTGATAAATCTAATTCTAATAGTGAAGAATTACATTGTACACCAACATACTCAATGATACATAACTTTTTAGATGCTAAAAAAAAATGGATTATGAAAGTACTATATATTATATTGCCCCAAGTCAATATTTTCACCCTCTAGGTTTATTTAAAAGTAAACATTCAAAGGAACTAAATTTTCCAACATTATTTTATGGCCAACTTCAACAATTTTTTGAAGGTTTTTCATATCAATAAATAGCTCAATGGGAATTACTTCATCAATTCGGGTATTTTTCAACTAATATTTTAAACCTTTTTTTTAAAGTTAGTAAAGTTTCCATACAAAAAGTCATAGGTTCAAATTGGATGCGAATACAAAAATGAAAATTATTTGGCAAAACCTTAAAAGCTTCTCAAGTATGAAACAAACTAAACTTAAATAATATTTTCAAATCATACCTAAGTTATCATGATTTACAAGGCTTACATAATTCACATGATTATTTTGAAAAGTTACGAAAGAATTTATTTACAATGATCAAACAACTTGGTCTTCCAACACTTTTTATCACTTTTATATATGTTGAAAGATTATGGGATCCTCTCATTAAAGGTTTACATACATTACATGCTTTGAGATGAAATTTCCCAAATAAAATAAAAAACTTATAATCTTTTCATATAGCAAAATTGATATGAAGTGACCTTGTCACATGTGCAAGATATTATGATCATAAAACATCTTCTTTTCGCAAATTTATAACAAAAAACCATTATTTTTTTGGGCATATATATATATATATAATTTCGTCAGTAAATTCCAAAATTGTGAGAGTGAATATGACTATGGACTTTTATGGATTAAAGATGTGCTTATGTATGGAATGCATAAAAATGAAGAAATTGAAAAGTTTTTAAACATGTATATTTCTTGTGATGTATCATTATTACCAAATCCATTGCAAAATGTACAACAACATCAACACACGTGTACATGTGGAAAAAAAAAATGTTGTTTGTAGATTTCACTATCCATTACCTTCCATGCATGAAACAAAAATTTCTAAACCATTTCAAATAAATGGAAATTATCCATTTTCACAATAATACCTCCATACATAAGCAAAAAATATATTTCAATATTTGAAAGATTTAAAAGAAAATGAAGATATATCATAAGTTGCATTAAATGAATTAGAATTTGATTCATTTAATATAATGTGTTCATTAATCATGGACAAGTATATTAATCATCATAATCAATATGAATCTTTGTTAGTAACATAATTTAACTTTTTTAATAACATTAAGAAAACATTTTAAAACATTTCAAACCCAAAATTATTAAGTTTGTAAATTATAATAAATATAAAGATATTGAGAATTGGTCGAGAGAACAATTTCTATTATGTTCACCATTTTGAACTTTAGATTATTCGTAATTTGGAATTAATGTAACAGAGCATGATGCATATTGTTAACAACATGATGACATTTCTAAGATTAAATCATTTTTTTACTACCAAATGCCATATCCAAATACAAAAGAAATGAATGATTAAATATACTCAAAATCAAAACCATTACATCTAGTCAACATTCGGAATGACGACATAGATACTGCAATAAATGTTTCACATCGTACAATTCTTATTACAAACACAATCAATATTTAACATTATGAATTTTGATCTAATTTTGTGATTCAATGACGTAATGTATCAAACAAAAAATCACAAATTGTAGAAGATGAAAATTTCACAAAATTTTCATATTCTATGATGATGAAAGAATTTGAATATCATACTTTGTTTAAATGATTAAATGAAGAACAAAGATTAATATTTGATGGTGTTATGCATAGAAAACAATTATACCCTGGTATATGGATTTGTTATTTTTTATAGGGGATGTTAGAATTAGTACAACTTTTACATTAAAACTTATAATTCGAGGATTATTACGATTATACAATTAAAACATATTTTTTGACTTAACAAAAATTAAAGCTTTACTCATGGCAACAACAGTAAAGATGTTTTCAATATTGATAGTTTAACAATACATTCAACATTGAAAATACTTGTGCAATAATCCTTATCTAATTTACCAAACTTATCAATAGACTCATTAAATAGGCTCACATGTCAATATGAACAATTACATGATAAATGAAATATCACTTATTGGTGCTAGAATGTTGAATGTTATAAATAATAGATTAAGGTCCATAAAACATATTTAAAACAAATTATTCGGTGGTGTGGATATTATAGAAGAAAAACACCTATTTTTTACTAGTTTCTGCAACTAAATTTTTATCACAATTGACATTTACAATTTATATAAAAAGGTAGGTAGGTAAATCCTACCTTCCTAGGCTAAATACCTAGGTAGGTATTTAGGTAGGTAGGTACATAGGTCAACTTAGATGGGTAGGTCAAACTAGGCACCTATTTAACTAGGTAAATAAGTAGGTTGGGGAGTTAAGTAGTTTAAAATTGTGCATAATTTTTCTTTTTGTTTCAAGCCTTTTGAATGGCTCATCCCGTGTGCACACATTTTTTAATGTGAAATTACATGACCGTGTGCACCCCTTGTTTATATAATGTTCAAACTAAAAATGGAAATCAAACAATATGTGATAAGTTGTGAAGTTACAACTTCATAACTTTCTTCATGCCTTTTTCTTAGGTTTTGAATTTCTAAACAATTTAAGCACAAGGCTTATTAGATAATTTTATAATCATTTAATCGATAATGATTAAACTTAACATATATTCAAAATATAAAATATACATTACAAATATTAAATATTCATTATCAACTATTTAAATAAGTAATAACTTCTTGATATTTAATTAACTTGCTATCTAGTTATTCACAACTTGTCAATACGTAACTCATAGATAAATAAATAATTAAAATATTTTAAAATATTTCCTTACTTTTTAAAATATGGTCAAATTATAGATAATATAATTAATGTAAAAATAGTTATATTATTATAATAAAAATAATTATAAATATTTATTTCAAATTAAAAATAATGGCTAATATTTTTTATTAGAACTAAAGTCTTACCAAAATTATTTACTTTAAAAGTAACCTTAAAATAATTATTATAATTATTATAAAATTACATTTATTATTCTAAAAATTGTTATCAGTCAAATAATTTATTTTTTTGCCTTTCGTAATAATAACCATAAATTTAAAAAATTTGCTACAGATCCATTAATATTTTTTAATTACTACAATATTACTAAAAAAATACTTATCAAAGATAACTAATTATAGATTTTTTTAGAAATATATTTTATAATAATTCCAACAATTATAATCATTATAATAAATATTTTACTACTTTATAATTAACTCTTATTTAAAATAATTACAATGATTTTCAAATAATGTAACATTAATTACAGTAACTGATTTGTTTTACTATAAGAATATATATATATATATACACACACACACACATATACATATATGTGATAATAATAACTATTTAGTGAAACCTATAATTAATAAATATAATCATTTATAATTATTTATAAAAACGATATATTATGGACAAGTACTTATAAGAAATAAATATTTTAAATTATTATATTGAAATTTTACTATAAATAAATATATAATGAGTAATACATACAATTATTCAATGTTTTTATATAAAAAAATACTGTGATTACATCAATTTTGATCATTATTTTTTAATTGTTGTAAAATTTTCAAACAAAAATCTTAATTACAAGAGATAACTTATCAATTATGATAAGAAATTTTATTATTAATATTAAAACATAAATTTTTTAAATAAAATAGTTATTTTTAATTATTGGGAATTATCATTTTAATTAATGTGAAAATTTAAGTTGAAATATTATTTATTCATTTAAAATATGTAGTAATAAATAATAATTAAAAATAATTTATTATAATTACTTTCAATTTTGAAATTATTCCAAAATTTTATGGGATAGTAACAATTATATATTGTAAGTACATAATTAAATATTCAATAGACTAGAATGTAATTTTTATAATTATAAAAAATAAATTGAATTATAAATTATGTATATATTATAATTAATGTATAAATAAATAAATAATGATTATTTTATATAATTTATACATTATTTACAATAATCTTATTAATGATTATAATTACAATACAAATACTATGAATACTTTGAATATTAACGTGAAATATGAATTAAAATTTATGAATATTTAGTTTAATCATAAATCAAATAATTATTATAATTGATTTATATAGACATATATCAATTACGACTAAGCTTCATTTCGCTTATGACTTATGGGACTGTAAATGGTTATTCTTGGATGATAAATCCAGTCCATACATAGATGTAAACCAATTGAATTGCAAGTTAGTTACAAGCTAGTCATAAGTGATTCATTTGATGTTAGCACAATGTCACAGTAGTTGGAAAGGGCAAAAATTTAGTTGCAAAAAACCAAATGATGGTAGGTAATTATAAATGCATTGGTCACATATTCGACTTTTTGTTTTAGTGATGTTATCATGGCAAGATTTCTATTAAACACCTCTTGTAAAAAACAATTATTTCTTTCAAAATATCAAAAACAATGTTAATGCATTAACACCAAATTTTTTACAAACCTATGTCTAATGTTATGGATTAAATATAATTATGTAACAATCTGATATGGTTTTCATACAAACTTTGAAAAAATTTCACACTGCAACAAAAAATACAAAGGATATACAATATAAATTCAATTTGCAATCGATAACCACCCAACAATTTTATTATTCCATATTTGTTTTATACAAATAATCTTGTGCAAAAACACAATGAACATGTGTTTGCTAATACATTAGGTTCCACATTTATTTTCAAAGCAATGGACATTAATCATTAATCATGCCCGCCATCTTACAAACTTTAAAATGATCCAAATAAAATTATAAGTTTGCATTTTACAATTTAAATAAAAAAAGATATGTTGGTTGAGTTATGTGCTAATAACTATGGAACCTATGATGGTCTTATGAATGGAGCTAATGGCATTTTTAAAGTATCAATAACATATTGTGAGAAAACCATCATATAGATAATGTTTCAAATTTCTAAAATTGGACCATTGACAAGAGAAAAATATAGTTATTATTACAACAACATTGAATCAAAATGGACACCAATTGAACCTATCATTAAATATATAAGAGTTAGTAAATCCCAATCATTTATCATAACAAATATTCAATTTTTCAATTTAAGTTGTAGTAGCAAGGACCATCCATCATTCTTAAGGATTATCACTCGATGAATTGGTTTTTGATCCCACTAACATTAAAAAACATGGGTTAGCATATATAACATTATTTCGCATTCAAACAACAGAAATTTTTTTTTGTTAGCTTTTCTACAACATGAAAATTTCAATGTGGATCCAAAAATACATATAGAAATGAATAGATTGAAAACAATTGCAACTTGGATGCCATTACTTCCTCAATTAAAAAGCTTACATAATTCTCATGTAATTATACAAGCCTTGAATACAACTTCTTTACACCAACATTACAAAAACATCAATCATGATCATAATCTTTAAATGTCTCATATTTTATGTCTTATAGAAACAAGAATACACCATGCATTAACAAAAGTGCACAAATTTATAAATTCATTGAAGTATTCGTATATTCAATCCATCATGGTCATAAGTTAATGATGATGTATGACATACACATGCACTTAGATTTTTCAATATAATAACTAGTAATGGTTCAAAATATATAATAGCAACTTTTAATATTAATACACAAAAAATAAAAATATTATGTATCTATAAAATTCATTCATATTTAGTTTTTACATTTGTAAATAATCTTCAAACTATGATTCAACATTCTCTTGAACATTGTCCAATTATCACTATGGGAAATTTAATGTTGACATTTAAAAAGGCAATAACCAAGGAAAAAATAAATAAGAACTATTAGATTTGATGGATAAATTCCAATTAAAATCACAATTTAGTGAAAGCACCACAAAAGCTGGATTTCAATTAGACCATATATGGGCAAATGTTCTTTAAAATGAATGCAAATATGGTGTAGCACAAACATATTTGTTAGATTTTCACAAATTAATTTATATTGCATTCAAATAACCAAACACACTTCCAATGTATAACAAAAAAACATCAATGTCTCCATTCATTTAAAGTGTAATGTTTGTGATTATATGCATGTAAATGTTGCATTTTCCACCTAATTAATTACTCCCAAAATGTTGGTAGCTTGTGGCTTGAATTTGTATATTTACATTTTTTTCATGGACCATGTGTAAAAAATAAGATCATAAATATCAATAACAAGATAACCAAAAATTTGGAAAATGTATTTATCCACACATACACCCATCAAACACCATAACAAAACAACTTTCATGCAAATGTGACACCTATTTACTCAAAATGTGACAAAAACAAATATAAGAGTTGTCAAATTCTTAAACTTAAAAAATGAAAATGAGACTAAGAATAAAAATCTTTGCATCTAAATTATATCCATTCAATATTGATGTTTGTTTCAAACATCGAAATACCTCATTCACATTGCTAAAAATTGTCTACATTATTCAAGTTTGGAAAACTTCGATTTTTGAAATAATATGATTATCTACAACTTTATATTCATTTGTACGGTTAAAGGAAAGACAATGGAACTATGGTTTCAATTTCTACATATCCACAATGAATTTTAAGAGGGATAGAAAATTTTATTTCTTAATACAAATGAAAAAAAAAAATTCATGGTCTTTCATAAAACCAACAAACTTTCATCCAATATAACTTGAGTTCATAGTAGAACATTAAATGTAATACCTTATTTTCAGGACAGAGCCTCTCGTGGCAGAGCTGCTTGTTGATCACATGTTTCCTAAACTCATGATGAAAAAAGCTATGATCAGTTGTGAAGAAGCATTTGTCCAGATTGGATAACTTCCAGGGTATGTTATCAAGGAATCCTGTAGAAGAAATTCTTTATTTCAAAGTGCACCAGTTACAAACCATGCTTTGGTGGTCTGTTCACATGACCAGAGATTTGTCTAGACGGTTATGATTGTTCTGATGGAGTGAGTGGTCTTGCAGGTGGCACATCTGGAGGATTGGGGAACTCTGGAGCAATGGAGGCACTGGAATCTACAATCCTTGAGAGTTCCTGTCTCTGGGGGAGCTAAGGTATATATTGAAATCTCTCTGATGATTTCTTCATGCATCATACCACTACTTGCAAGATGAGCGACTGGAATCAAATTCACTCTTCCTCTCAGAAGTAATCTATCAGGACTATGGCGAACACATGGGTTGAGGTGCCAATGTTAATCGGATCTTTTACCACAAGCATGCTGGAAAAGATGTGTTTGCAAGGAGGTAGTCCAATTCTGAGGAAAACCTGTGTTCAGTGTTACATTGGACATTCAGTTTCACCTTCTTGCAACTGTGTAGAAACCACCTCTGATTGCTTGGAGACTGAAAGTGGGCCTTCAGTACAAGGTGATTCATGTGATGATATCTTGATGGATTGCTCTAGATTCTGGGTCTTAAAGAACCATGTCACTGTGATGTGTTTGCAAGTAGATGTGCATGCAGTAGGAGAAGCACTTGGATCAGCTCTTGATATACTAAATGCTCTGCAAGTGTCTGTGAGCTCTCTGTCACCCAAGGTAAGTCATGTCTGTGGACTGTTTGGGAATCTGTGTGCATGAGATGTTATGGTAGTTGAAGAGTGTGACAAAGGTTTTCTATTTAGGGTACTAAAGTTGCCCCTGGGACCATGGCATTGCTGGGAAATTAACACATGGGTTTTGCTGTAGCAGGCAGAGAGTATGGATGTGTTGCTGTCTCAACTTACACAGACTGCACCACAGGAGAGGGCCCTTTTGGAAGAGTGTGGGGATCTTCTGTCTGTGGCTGCTACTTTAGAGGTAAAATATCATGCATCCAATATACAGAGTCCATTGACAGGTGAAATTCAGGATTGGAACAAAGTCAACTTGTCCAGTGATTGTTTTTCTTCTGGGTTGTTTCAGAAATGCATTGAAACAGAGTGAACTAAAATTTACAAAGTCTTGAAAGCTATATAAGACTTACTTTGAAATGGATGTTGACATGTTAGATGTTGTGGTTGTGTGAATGAGCAGGTAGAGGAATGC
>Ga0116227_10003017_pt1 | contig 37821 bp, 17 predicted proteins | sample S1TSphgellanicum_FD_89693 | JGI IMG/M metagenome (GOLD analysis project Ga0116227, IMG submission 89693) | Host-associated microbial communities from peat moss isolated from Minnesota, USA - S1T2_Fb - Sphagnum magellanicum MG | ecosystem: Host-associated > Plants > Peat moss > Unclassified...
ATAGTTTGATGTTTTTTTTTTGTTTTGGAATGGGCCATTTAGCTGGCTTATTTTCAAAAACATCATGAAATCTCCCCTACTCAAGTAAAAGTCACATTTTTTAATTGTTATATATTTACGTTGTTTTACATGTAGCCATGTAAAATTATATATATACATTGTTTTATTGGACCAAGTAAAATTATATAAATATATTTATTTTTGCACACATACACTGGTCGAGATTCCAAACTTAAACTCTCCAGCGTGCACATTACACAAAATAACTTTTAAAACATCAAGTAAAAATCTTCAAGCCTGCTACATAGACCTGCATGACCTTTCAAAATATGTTTCAAAGCTGAAAACCAACCTATGCAATCATTTTATGTGTATTTTAACAAGATCAAATAACAAAAATGTATACCTGCAATTTTTTTATGTGCAAAACTTGATACAGAAAGAAAAATGCCCCAACATGAAGGGGACCCCAGAAAAGGAATTTAAGCTACCTCAATAAACAACCCATCTGTTACTAAGCATCAACACAATATCAGACCTTTGTGTCCTTCCACTTGGTGATGACATCTTCAAAGAGGAAATTGCCATTCGTGTATATACTCCAAAGCCATACATATTTGTGGTTACATAAAAATAACTGTGTATAAATTTTGGCTATTGCCGATGAAAGAAGGGGGGGAAGGGTGGCAATTACTCATGAGAGAAGGGAGTGGGGTTGGTGAAAAGTTGATTAGCAATGGGAGTAGGAGCGGCTAAGTGAGAGTGATGAGGGAGGCGACGCCAGTACTTTGCCAAAAGAATCCCTAGCTTTTTTTTCTTAATTTCATGCCTGCAGATAGCCTGTCCAGAAAACAGGTAACCATTTGGCAATTTCTAGCCACAAAAAAAATGCTGCTAATTAGGTTATCAATATTTAAATGCTAATACAATTTATTTTTTAAATCTATTTTATTTTATTTTTTGGAAAAAACCCTATAATCAGTCTATGACCTTCAGATTATCTGACAGTTATTACTCAAAATTTTCTGATAATTAACGGTTCTGAAAATTATTTCTAAAAAGCAATAATTGACCAACACTGGTTAGTACATAGATGACATCCATGGTCACCTGCCGGACATGAATATAATGAAAAAAGTGTTTTGTGTCCACACATCATCCATATGCATGGTGCACTGGTGCCCAATTGAATATTTCCTGCATCTCAAACTAAAGACTATTGGAGTTAGTTATTGGCTTTAACCTGGCCATGCATTTTGCAAGGAATTGGAGAACATGTGTGAAAACTTTGGAACATCACACCATTCAAGACTTTGACATACTAAAAGGATCAATCCATTGGGACTAATGAACCTTTCTTTCCCAGGCGGCCCAAGTGGGATCATCTGCAAGGGTATAAGACACATGACTTTTCAAAAGAAACTCAATTGTAAAAACGTCGTATTGGCCCAAGTGTGAAGTCAAATATCATCGACCTCACGTGTAAGTTTTGGGATGTGAACAAGCCAGCTAATAATGAAAAGGAAAATAGGATGGTCCATGTGAGATTTATCATGTATATCCTCATGTGATATGAAGAAGCATTGATTGATTGGGATGACAATGGGAGAATGATCAATAGGGTGGCCAATGGGAAATTTCACATGAGTTTCATGAAAAAGAAACAACATATCTTTGTGTGAAATGAAAAGGCAATGAACTCAATTGTCAATATGATAAAGAGACATTGATGGGTTCAAAAATTAAAGTTTTGATTTTTAGTCTCCAATATGAAAATCACATTAAATTCAATGACTTTTGTTACATTGTGAAATGATCACTAGGGACTTTGCTTTGCTGAGAGCTTTTCAATTATACCAAAAGTGTAGTAAGGGCCCCCCATGGTTTGGGAGGGTTAAGACATGATCACAAACAAAACAAACAAATATCTTAGTATATAGATGTCATGTTTTGGATATTAAAGAATCAAATGTGAAAATAGACATGAAAAACATTTAATTTGAAGCACGTTAATTTGACAAAACACTCATGGAAAGTATAGGAGAAAGATTACATGGTATGGTCAAGGTGTATGAGTGTCCAGCTTATGGGTATGAGCCACTTATTGGACATAGCTGATTGTACATGAGCAATGAGCTTAGGGGTTATTGGATGCACGAGAGGGTGAGTTATGAGGTTCATCCAACCAACAACTTGGAATGTGTAAAAGCGAATTAAGGAGGTATGAAAATATCAGAACGCAACAATGTACATGATCTAAGGGTGTGCTGCCATGTTAGTGAGATGCTCCCTACAATCAATTATGGTTGAAACAGACTAAATTGGATGAAACCATTGTTACACATAACTAATGACAATGGTTGAGATAGTTGAATGCGTTGTTGAATAGGTTGACACTGAAAAACAAAGGGGGTGGGGGCAGAGGAGCAGACAATATAACCCACTTTGTACTGCCATTCCCCTACCTGTAGCTGCACCTAAAGTACAAAGGAAAATTTGGGTCCAAACTGTGTATACATTAATGCTTGAAAGCTATAAAGTGTGTACAGAACATAGCAATCTGAAGTGATACAACCTTTTCGATATTCTGTTCTGCTGAGGACACCATGCAGGATCAATGTCGAGTGAACAAGAAAACTTTTTCATATTATTTCCCTCCAGTACCTAACCACAGTAGTAAGCGAAGTACTAACCGTCCACATGCATCTATCTAGCTAGTCACCACCAAGTGCCTTGCATAGTTACTTACTTGCAAAGTAGTCATTTAATTACACCCGCCCCCTACTCACTTATGGTCATTGCCCAATTATATAGATAATCACCTAGGTAGAGAAAGGGGGAATTAGGAGGGTCTAAAGGATTGGTGGAACATTGGTAGCTCAGTTGTGATTCAACTCCACAACTGAGTCATAATGATTTTCCAATGAATGGTGCACTGGTAAGTGCTGAGACAGATAAGCGCAACTAAGGCTGAAGTTGAAGGATGGAAACACTTTTCCTAAACCAACGTGTGGTCTCTTCCCTATGTGTAGAGTCAATAAATGGAAAATGGAAACCTTTGGTAGCACCCAAAAGGATGTTAACAATCTAGCTTGTATACCTTAAGATTTTTTTCATTTGTTTACTATGTGTTGCACACTAGAATTCAAGTACGGAATTCATGATGTTAAATACATCATTATACAATAGCAAGAAAATTAAGTAGAAAATAAGAGTGAGCTTGTGACATTTGCATCCAAACCTTTGAAGTTGTCTTTCTCAAGAAATATCCTTTTGTCAAAGATCCATTGTGGGGTAAAGCCCAATGGTTTTTACAAGTTTCCCTTGATCTTTCTGCTGCAATGAACATGTGAGGGAGCCTCCATAGCACGAGGCATGCATCAAATAATCAATGATTTCATTTTAGAGCTACCCAGTGAGCCAACCTGGGAGTTTCCTGGGATAGATGAACACATGGAATAAAGGCCCCCCAAAACTTTAAAGATTTGCAAGTCGGCACACAAGATTTCTTGTATTGCAAGCTTTTCAAAGACATAATTACATGGAAGATGGTCTTCCTTCAAATCTCATGGCACGTTTGTGATCTGAACTTGGTGGATGTACCCATGTCAATGGTTAACTCACCGTGTGGTCTGACAGTTGTAACATGTTAATTGTAAGACATGTTACGTACTAATGTCGAATCGTAATTAACACCCCATACATTTTACATTGAAATGGATGCACTACAAAGTTTATTGCACATATGCCATGAAGTCAAGCCCCACAATTGTAGAAAAAACTGTATTCTGTTATAACCAACAACAGTAAGTAACTTCATATCAACTCAGAGGAAAATGGGCAGAAAACATAGAAGGTTTGGGACCCTCAAGGAGTTAGTGGAATTTAGTCCACTTACAAAACATGAGGCAACTGTGAAAGAATTTATTTTTTTAAAGTACCTATCATGTGCTTATGGATATAGGACATTACCAAAATGTGCAGCTGGACTCTACTGTGAGGGACCCCATCTTAGGCCCCATACTTTGGGAACACCCTCACCCTAGGGCCTTTTCCTTACACGTTAACAGACTTTATGACAAGTTCAAAAAAGCCACCGAATGTGTACGGGCTCAGCCCCTTAATTTAGAATGCCAAGTTCAAACCAGCAATAGAATAGGAAATGACCCATGAAGTTCCCAAAAATGAACTGGCAGTGTTCACCTTTCTGAATATTCCACAGTTTCTTCTCCCTTCTGGGCAAAGCCAACAAGACCATGAGAAATGATAGAACCATCTAACACATGGTTAGAGAACAGAAGGGAGAAAGCCAACAAGACCATGAGAAATGATAGAAGCATCTAACACATGGTTAGAGAACATTACCTGAAACTTCTATAAGGTAAAAGCTGCGGGATTGGGGACATTCCCAAAATAAGGGCCTCAGAATGAGGTGATATGGTTAGATAACTTCTGCCAGCTAAACCCCTAAACCCCCCGTCTGTGGGCTTTACCCATCATATAGCACAAGTCTAAGGTTATTGTGAAACATATGTATACGAGGACGTGTAAGAGGGGTAGGGTTCTTACACTTACTCCTTAAGAGTGAAAGGGAAATTATGTAAGATCCCTTTCACTCTTAAGGAGTAAGGGCTTAAGATCCCTTCTCTTTCTTAAGAAGGATATTCATGGGTATAAGGTTGCATCCAAATGAATACACATAGGAAATTTCTCCTAGTGCATTACCCATTGCAACAAGCATTCAATCAAAAAAAGGACGACCCAAAGAATCCTAAAGGTCTCTAGTTGTCACCTATCTATGAATGATGATTGTTTGGTTTTGTTTGTGATGGTGAGATCTACCAAACCATTATGGCACCCTATTATGCTCTTGGTAATTGCGGAAAGCCCTCAATGAGTAGGTGCACCCAGGTGATTTTGTAATGTTTATACCTACGGTGTAAGCTTCATTGAATATTGAATAACTTTGTCAAAGCAAATTGAACAAAATCTAAAAATTTAGGGCAATTGGGGCAAGCTTGTAGTAATATTTAAAGGCCTGTGATTGCTTGGATTTCTTGGAGGTAATTTTTGTAAATTTCTAGACCTACGGTGGAGGAGATATTGAATTTCGAGCAACTATCATCACTTCAAATTGATGTAAATTTTTGAATACTTTTGTCACAATTGGGCTCTATCATCATCAGGTTCTATTCACACTTGGGAGTAGTTACATAATTCTAGTCACACTTGGCCAGCAGCACGGGTGACACTAAAAACACAATGATTTTCAAGATGAAGCCAAAACTTTACCCTACAATCCTATCTTGATATGAATTCTCTTCACTCTCAGCAGAGGGAAAACAAAAGGCACCAAAAATCAACCCTGCAGTTCGAGAGTCAACTAGGGATGACCCGCACATCTAGTGGGAAGTGTGTGTCGGAAACCTTTCAGTATAGACTTGTAACACGATGCTACTATTGACAGCAAGCAATGTTAGGGGCCGGGGGAGATGGGGGGGGAAGGAAATGAGAATTTGTCACACACATTTGCAGCAATAAAAAAAAGGAAGGTGGACTTAGGTTTTAATAAACCACTGCACTTCAAAAATGCTGACCACTTTTGTGAAGTCTGGTTCCAAAAGAGGCGCACATGTAGGAAAGAAAGATAGTCATAGATGCCAAAAGAAGAAGGGATTATTACCTCGGGAACTGTCAAGATGCTTGGGGCACAGTTGGCTCTGGACATTGTACATGATTTGATCGAGTCTTGGGAACTCACTCTAGTTTTGTTCCATCTTGTAACCACACAAAAACCGTCAATTTGTTTCGTATGTGGGTGGAGGTTGAGGGCACAAATTTATGTTTTGACATTCATCATATATAAGCTGGAGAACTAAAAAAATTAAATCTATTATTATATTTATTTATGCCTTATAGATAGACCTCACATGAAGGAAATTTTTTTAATGATTTTTAAATCAATTTTGGACTCCTCCATATAAGCGACTAATTCAAAAATGATCAAGTGTCATCTTATTTGTTTAGGCTAGGAAGAGACTGAACACACAATAGTCAAGTAGGTTGACATCGTTCATATAATCCAAAGATGTTCCAAGGGAAGATGTCAAATAAAATGAAAGTCTCATCCCTAAAATAGATGGACATTCTAGAAGGAGGTGAGTGGCAAAACCCAATCAGCTTTGTAACACAGTCTTGTGATGAATGTGGACTAGGCTGAAACAAAAGAGACAACTAATCATTCACTTTCTTCAGAAAGAGGTCATCATGGTTGAGTTGGAACTTAAATCTTCATCTTCTCATTTAGGTTGTAAAACATTGTGTTATATTTGTCCAATGGTGAAAAGGTTCAAAATGTTCAAGGGGCAAAGTTTTTTTTGGGATTTGATGAAGCATTTTCATAAGGTGGAGTTTTAAACATTGTATGTGATGAATTCCCATCACGTAGACTAGTTTTACTTTTATATGTGTGGATGGTCTTGATTGATATCGTTTTGGTACTCAGTTTTAAGCCTAGATTTAAATACTAGTACAAAGGACTGGAACATCCAAGTATAAGGTCACACATATTACCAAGGTTTACCTTGGTCAACTTGTAATGCCTTAAAAGTTGGAATGGCCCTTAAGACCCTAAGAGACAAGTATGAAGTAGCACCAATCATTGTCATTACATGTGTTTGTGCTTATTGGCGTTAGATGGCACCTTATTGCATTACCATACGTTATTTGGTAAGACTAAATTTCAATGTTGAAATAACATTCATTTTTTTTTTAAAAATTATTGATTACTTTATTTATAATATATTTTTAAAAAGCTATTGTAAGACTTATGTGTTTTAATAGTTGAGGCAATACCATGTTCATACCATGAACTAATTATTATTATTTTACAAAATCATAATCAAGATATCAAAGTGTTATTTTTGTTGTTCAAACTCAATATTTTTGGCAAGTCTTCACTTTGATGGTGAAGAACTAGTCATTTGAATTTGAGTTTTAAATAACTAATCTAAAACCTACCTAGGCAAGGTTTGGAATCAATTTAGAATCAAAACGACCTAGGACTCAAGTTTTGGAATCAATTGGTAACCCAACCCTTCAATTTTGGTATGAATTTTAAATGGCTTCAAAAATTGCAGTCTAATTCCAAGTTGTGATTGAAATTAGAACTAAGTTTTATTTTTTTTAAAAACTAATTCCGTGTCCATTATAGGGTTGAGGGCTCATCATTCACCATCACCAAGAAACTTTTATGTCCTTCTCCAAAGTTCATTCGCTCTTTTTGTTCTATGTTCTTCTTATTGTTTTCCATTGCTTTCATCAATCTTGCAACACATTGTTAATGTTCCTTGTGGTTCTTGATAAAAATTTTATTGATATTCATCTTTTTCTTGTTGATGTTGTTCTATTGTTCTATGGTGGGTTGTTATGTTCTATGCTCTCCCATCACCACTCTACAATCTCCTTTTCTTATGTTGTAAGTTCAAGTTTTTTTTTTCTTTTTGCTAATGTTTGTGTTTTTCCTTACTATTCATGGTGGTTTTTGACTCCTTGTTGATTTTGTTGGTTGTGGTGTTCATCATTTTCAATTGTTTTAATGGTCATAAAGTAGTGAAAAGTCTACAGTTCAATATTGCTTCTCATTTCACTCATCTTTAATCCTATGCTAAACTTAACCATTCATGCTCCAAATTTATAGAAGACCATATATGGATGAACCAAAAGGCCCAGTATGAAACAAAAACATGCCATAAATTGCCTTTAGCTAGGTGTGTTTTGTTTGCATTTAAACATGTTTATCACCTTCAAAAACACAAAATTATAAAAACTTCCTAAAAAACAAAAAAACATTATTGTTTAAGGAAGGCAATGTTGCATTTTCATGAAAAATGATCCATCAAATTTAAGGTCATTGGTAAATTTGGGTTTCTATATGCGTCATTGCACTAAGAAAATGTGAATGTGTTTTTTATTATTCAAACCTTCATCAAATGTTCTCAAATTTATTATGGGCTTTAATATACTTCATAAAAAGGGCCACATTTGTTTACATTTTTAAATGCACATGTATTGAATCCTTTTAACAAATGTTGTTGATTTTGATTCTAAACATCCTTAATGGTCAAAAAAGTTCAAAATTTGTTATCATGGTCAAAAACAAAATTATACATTTGACTATAATCAACCTTTTGAGTGCGAGCCAACATCACGTCTGAATCTTCCCATTACTTCCAGAAAGGCAACAGAAACTCAGGACGCCGATTGTGTATAATGGTTTGCCCAAGTTTTTGGGAAAATTATTATATGCTTATTTACACCCATTGTTGGGAACTAATGAACTCAGTGGGTAGTCATGGCAGCTCGTCACTGTCGTTTGTGATGAAGGTGATGGTCTGTCACTTTGTGAGCCACTCTCATGAGGTCATGACTGCACTCATTGTCGTGTTACCTTTAATTGTTGTTGTGGAGATTACTCTGTAACTTCATGGATCTTTTTTCTAGTGGCTTTAACGGATGTTATGCATCCAAGTAGTCACCAATGGTGTGCTTAAAGGATATGTTCAAGGTGCAGGAGGCCCCAACCACTACCCTATATATAGGCCTTTATGTCTTTTAGGCATAGATGCTTGCATATACAGGGACATGCTAAAATGAAATAAATTTTTTTTCCTTTAGAAGCTTGTTGCAGCTTGAATGAGGATACTGTTGACTTTTTTTTATTAGCAATGTCTCTTGAGTGCTAGCCAACGTCACATCTAAGTCTTCCCATTGCTTCCGGAAAGGCAACAAAAACTCAGGACGCAGATTGTGTATAATGGTTTGCCGAAGTTTTTGGGAAAATTATTATGTGTTTATCTACACCCACTGTTGGGAGCTAACGAACTTAGTGGGTAGTCATGGCAGCTCGTCACTGCCGTTCGTGATGAAGGTGATGGTCTGTCACTTTGTGAGCGACTCTCATGAGGTTATGACTGCATTCATTGTTGTGTTACCTTTAAATGTTGTTGTGGAAATTACTCTACAACTTCATGGATCTTGACCATAATCAACCGCATGCAAAACAAATAGTTTTTTTATAATATGAATCATTTTTAGTTTCAATATTAATATCATTACACCAAAATGCATTTTAGTTCACTTTGGGTTTCATTAAATTTTGACTGGATGTGGACATTTTTATTATGGTGACATGAGTCAACCCGCCCTATTGAATGGGGACAAATTGTTATGGACAATGAATTAGTTCACTAATACTTAATGAAACAAAGTTATTTTCAAATGAAATACAAATTTACCAAGCCATTTCACTTGCTAGTTAATTAACTAAGCAACATGCAAATCAATTAAATCTAAATTATTTAATATTTAATGTAATATTTCATATTATTGATAATTTCATTATTTCAAGCCTATGAATTATTGACACATGTCACTACCTATATTAGGTTAAAAACCTAGCCTTGGTACATAATCCATTTAATCAACTTAAGTGAACATCTATTATAGGGAACTACATAGGAGAATATTTGATCAACTTACCATTGTTGAACATAAACACATAATTTGTGAGGTTTGATCCCTTGACCTTTAGGATAAAGGTAAACACCCTTACTATCAAACCACCACACTTGTTGTGATAACGTGTTACATTACATTTTATTTATCAAATACTTCATTTTAAACATTACATAAATTTTGAAAATTTTCATATCTTATTGAGATTTTGTTCAAATGAAATGATTAAAGTTAATTTTAAAAATTTTCAATAATATACATAATTACATTTATTTCTTTTTGAAAGTGTAAAATCATTTGAATAATTTTTTTTTGAATATCACTATTTAATAACATTTCAATGGCCATTTTTTTGGAAAAAAATGTTAAAAAAATGGATAACATTTTTGTTAATATAATAATACTACCTATGTTAGGCTACTTTCAACTATTCTAAGGCTATTTTCATTGTTCTCAGATATTTCACCCTACATTATTTACGTCTATTTATGGCTACTCTTAGTTTTTTTGCTATTTTTAGTTATTTCACCTTAGGTTACTTTCGGTTATTCAAAATTATTTTTGGTTATTTTATGTTACTTTTAACTATTTTAGGTTATTTCACCTCAGGCTATTTTCAACTATTGTAAGTTATTGTTGGTTATTGTAGATTATTTCACTTTAAGCTATTTACGGCTATTATAAGTTATTTTTGGCTATTCTAAATTATTTCATCTTAGGTTATTTTTGGTTATGTGAGGTTATTATTGGTTTTTTTTATATTGAAAGTTATTTCAACTTAGGTTATTATTGGTTTTTTTAAGCTACATTACCATAGGCTATTTATTGCTATTTTATTGGCTATTGGTGCCTATTTTATTAGTGGCTATGAATGGTTATTCTATTAATGGTTATTGGTCATTATTCTATTGTGGCTATTAATGGTTATTGATGGTTATTTTATTAATGGCGATTGATGGCTATTGGTGGTTATTTTAGGCTAAATTACCAAAGGTTATTAATGGTTATTAATGGTTATTTTAGGTTAAATTATCATAGGTTATTGGTGGTTATTAATGGCTATTGGTGGCTAAATTAACATAGGTTATTAGTGGCTATTGATGGTTATTTTATTAGTAGTTATTAGTGGTTATTTTATTAATGGCTATTCTATTGGGGGTTATTAGTGGTTATTCTATATAAGTTATTATTGGATATTCTAAGTTATATTATCATAAGTTATTGGTTATTCTAAATTATTTTTCATAGGTTATTATTGATTATTCTAGGTTATTTTACTTTAAGTCATTATATGTTATTTTAGAATATTTTAAATTGTTATATTTAGGATAAAATAAATTATAATAATATAATAAATGAAATGACCTTAAATAACCTGAAGTATAACTTGAAATAACATATATTAACTTAAAATAAAAACAACTTAATTAAAGTATAGCCTAAGGTTAGTTGAATAATTTGATTTTAAATAATTTCAAGGAAATTTTTTTATAATAAGCTAACCATGATACCTTAAAATAAAATAACGTATAATAGTTTAAGGTATAATAATTTATAATAACCTATAATAACTTATAATAATTTAAGGTAAAAGTTAAGATAATTAATATATGGTATACCATAAAATAGCATAGGGTATTTAAAACAATAACATGAAAATAAACTTATTTACAACAATAAATTATCATAGTGAATTATGTCAACTAGTAATGAAACATGATGTTTACATAATGATAATATAGTGAAATAACTTTAACCACGGTGAAATCATTAAAATGTAATGAACTGATTTCACTTTTAAAGTCCCATAGTGGTTTAAGCTACTGAACTACACCGCACTTTTGTACTAATGTATCCAATCCCAGAAATTACATTTAAAATACAATTTTGATATTTAATAGACTAATACATGTAGGACACATGTAAAATGCAATCCTTAGTAAAGACTTTAACCTTGGTCATCGTGGTTCCTTTTATTGTGTTTTTACCCATTTGAACTTCCATCAAGGCAACAATTGATGAATGAATTTTTTCAATTAGTTACTTTTTTTTTTTTGGTAATTAGTTACCAAGGTAGCAAGAATGTATAACTTATCTTGCTTACACCCAAAATGGGAAAGGACAACAAAAGTGGCAACTTGGCATCTTTTAATACTTGCATATGGTTAGGAAAGCTATTCTAGTGCAAAAACTTATTTCAACTTTGAAAAGCATATGCAAATATAAAAAAATGCCAAGTCTATTGCATGTGCTAATTTAAAAGTTGTTGTTTTCCAAAAACTATTGTTTGTTCCTATGGACAACAATAATCAATGGCACTAAAAGGTCATGCGTCAAATCCATAAGTTTAGGCAATAACACAAGTTGTTGCTACTACCTTGGGGCCTATGGTCCAACATTGTACGTCGAACCAAAGTTAGGGTTATTGGCTACTATGTTGCATGCACTTAATACCACTATATCACTTGTCACATGTAAATGCACAAATGAATTGTTTGACATTTGTTTCAAATGGAACCTAGGATTTTGATGTTAAATTATAATTTTTGCAACAACACATGCAAACATATGTGATACAAGTCTTGAAACCCTTCCTTTCATTTATGTTGTCCTTTGAACATTACAAAACTATCAATCTACCATGGTAATTTTACCATTCAAACAATAATTAAATTATTTTCAATAAATGTGGAAGTTTTGCAATTGTTGGCAATGCCAAAAGTTCTAGAAATTTGTTTAACATTACTAGATTTGATTGCCATCCATAAAGCTTGGTGGTGCAATGTGCCTAAGGCATTTTTTTCCCACTTGAATAGAGGAATTTCAAAATATTTTTATTTTTATTATTGAAATGAAAAACAAAATGTTCAAGAAATGTCAAAATAGTAAAGGTACTGCAATATTGGCAATGGGGTGCAACGTCCAAATACAAAAAGAATGTTTTGATTGATTGTTATGACTAATATGACCAAGAAGTTCTATAATTTTTTTCTTTCATTACATAGGAATGCACATTAAGATCAATACTTTTTTTTAAATCATAATTTTGATAACAAAAAATAGTCCTTAAATGCCATAAAACACAACTCAAGAACCATATCCAATTATGCAATTTTATTGAAAATGAATAAGAAGGAATAATACCATTTGTTATAATTGCTTCATATAAAGTTTTAGTATTGTAAAACACTAGAGTTCATGGAAATGATGTTAAGTTTTTTTTTTTTTGGTTGCAATAAAATTTGAATATTAATTTTTTAAATAGTAAGGTTGGGTCTAAATAAAAAACAATGAAGCAAAAACCATGTCAAATGGTCCAAAAAACTACAATCTTTTTTACATATATGTCAATGGGGTATCATTTTAATATCATGTTAATCATGGAATATTTTTTTTTTATGATTAATATGTTCATGTTATAAAATTTGAATTCAATCAATAAATGCTCCAACTTTGAATTTTGGTTTGAACAAAAGCCCTTCAAAATTGAGCAAGTGCTCCATCAAGTAGGAGTATTTTCACAAAGGGGCCCCTTAATTAAAACATGTATTATATTAATTTTCAACTTTACAAAAGTCAAATAATACAAACATGGAATTTATACCAAGGTCCAAGCAGAGTTGGGGTACCCCATTTGAAACATAAGGACTCTTTCCTTGGACACCCCAATTCACCTTTTTTCTTCATAAAACCTATGACCTATCTTATGTTTCCCTTTTTTTTCTTATATCAAATGAAATTAATTTGCTCCAAATTTTATATAGGCATCGAGAGTATTTATTGTTTCACTTCAATAAGAATAGTAAAATTTATTGAATGTGAGCCATGTGCTATCAATGGCCTAAAATTCTTAGAAATTTTACTTTTTGGAAACTTCATACATCACAATCTAGAGCACTTGGTTCTTGTCACACTTGAACATTTTATATACATTAGGAGCTAAAGTGTTTATGGTAAGAATCTTGGGAAAAATAAAATTTTTAAACGTTCATTATGAATCCTTGAACTATTTTTTTCCATGAAATAAAGTCCTAGAAAGTTTTTCAAAACTTGTTAGGAATCTTTAAACTTGTTCAAATTTGAAATATTATGCATAAAATAGTACTTTAATTAATAATGTATGTATCTATGAAAAAAACACATTTTTTATATGAATGTACCATTAAGTTTCAACGACATGTTCAAGTGAAGGAATCCACTATATATTTAATAAGACAATCCTTTTTGGTACCCCAATCATGCTTTGACCCATCATACAAATAGTGAGCCTTTCAATTATAAATATGACCTAGTGGCCATTAGGTTGTTAACCATAACAATTTGTTTTTGAAAAATTAACAAAATGCAACTTACATCACCCATGTGCAAATTAAGCCTTATAAACACCAAGTGGTTAACAATGCAATTTACATAGACGAAGAAAATGATTGAATATTTCAAATACAAATTGAACCTTGAGATGTGGTGCCCACCAAGTTGTTAAAACACCAAAAAAGGACTTCACGAAAAATCTTCATACAAAATTCAAAAACAATAAACCTATCATAAATGCATAATCCACTATTTATATAAATAAAAAATTTAGAATTACCAATTGTAAACAAAAGTTAGTAATAGAAAATGAATGCATATGAAAACATATAACAATGTATTGTCAAAGTTATAACATAAAAAATGACTTGAAAAATGAAAAAATGGAAATAGATGAAATGATTTAAAGTGCATATCTAAAGGGGGTTAGTTATTGCAAACATTTTCATGTTGTCATTATTCACATATTGTAAAAACCAAAAATAACTTTGTGAAGAAGAATTTAAATGAAGCTTAGAATACTTGATCATAATGTCCTAGTGAATTTGAACCATTTTCACCAATGGCAATCCGATCACTTAGGTTGGTCACAAACAAACTGGCAAGTCCAACCATTGCACCTTATTCTTTGACAACATCTCCTTTAAAAGACTCAAGAAAAAAACCACTCCACATTGGATTCCAAAGCACCTTGCTAGGTTCATCGTGAATCAATAATGTTTGATCTTCCTTCCCATAAAGTAGCCCACGATAAGCATAATAGATTTGTTGCAAGTCCTTTATATAATAATAAGACTTGGGTGTAATTTCATTAAACATGTTGGAGCATTATTCACATCCCCAAATGAAAATGAGTTGATCCAAAAAAACATTTGGCATCAACATTGGAAAAACTTCCAACACATCCTCAAGTTTCATACAAAACCAAATTATGGCATAAAACTTTTTAAATGTTGTAGCAAGAAAATTCTTCACTCTAGCTTTAAGTTACATTTTGTTCTTATCAATATTTCTTCCAAACACTTGAACATTCCTTTGTAAAACAACACAATGCAAGAAATAACATAACATTAATCTATTGATTCTAAGAATTAATAATTTTTTAAGTCCAATATCTTGTGAACATAAACGTGAATGCATCAAAGTGCCTTTGATCATAGTAGCTAACCTCATGGAAACATTGAACTAAAATGAAAACAAAATGTGTTGGCAAAAGGCAATATGAAAGCATGATAACATAATGTGTTATGCATGCCTTAAAAAATCAATTGATGATCAAATGATAATGTGTTATCAATAATTAATGTTATTTTGTTATACAAAACATTGAGTCACCATGAAATCCATTAATGTTTCCAACAAGCACCTAACAACCACTATGCCATTATGATATTTCAAACAAGTCATTAACTTACAATGAAATCCTAATTTATTTGCAAAAGGAATCTAGTGGCAATTAGTCCACATGTATACAATTAGAACAATGGATTATGTCTAACAATATCCCTGTCAATCCACAATTTCCAAATTATAACCCCATAATATTTGGTGGCACCAAGTTGTCACTACAAGAAAAGTTGTTTTTTGCAACTTGATTTCTGACTAGATTCTTAGTCATGGAAGACATTTATGATTACATGACTATGTAGTCGAATAGGACATGTTATTTAGGACACCTAGTCACAGTGTGGTTCAATCACAAGACAATTCGTGACTGTGACTTTTGCAACTATAAAATCATGGAGGTCATCAATGTTTGATGAAATTCATAAATTATGGCCATTGGATATAATTCATCAAATATGAAATAAATATGTTTTCCACCATGCCATGTAGACATGTGGCATGTAGACACATGGTATAAAAGCTAAGACCCAACTTATATGTTAGGAATGCACGCCCTAACCTACCTAGGAATGTAAGTTAACTTAGCTAGCAAGTTAAGCTAATTAGGCTAGTTCACTAAGTTGCAAGTGTGAGGACTTGAACCTTTCACCTCCATAGTGAAGGAAAAAGTCTTTAACCCCCACTTAACCATTGCACCACATGACTTTTACACGACAAAAATTATCACCATATTTTTATAAACATTTTTTTCTAACCTACTTTATAAGTTAGGTACTTAGGTATTTATGTAAGAATTTAGAACCTACCTAATAACCTAGCAGGTATTTAGTTTGGTAGGTAATAAGTAAGTAGTACCTAGAGGTAGTAATAAATAAGTAGTAAATAGGTACCTATTAATAAGTAGGTACCAAAGTAGTAGGTAGATATGTATGTACTACCTACCTACTAGGTAGGTAAGTAGGTACATACTACCTATTTAGTAGGTAGGTAAGTATGTACTAAATAATAAATAATAGGTAGGTAGGTATTTAGTAATAGGTAGTAGGTAGGTACCTAGTAGTAAGTACATAGTAGGTAATTAAGTAGGTATGTACTACCTATGTCTAATAGGTAGGTACGTATGTACTACATAATAGGTAGGTAGATAATAGGTAGTACTAGCCCATAGGTACTAGCTACTTTATAGGTAGCTAATAAATAGTTAGTAGGTAGTTAGCACCTAATTAAACTACTAACATAGGTAGGTTAATAATGTATGTAAGTTAGTCATGTAGTCACAAAAATAATCCTAATCTAATCACGTAGTCATAATGCAATTACAATGTAGTCACAAATTTGAGTAAAAGTATATGACTGGGGACATATGACTACATGAGTAGATTAAACATTAGTCGTAAATGTCCAAGTCATGAAAGACACGTTTTGACGTTGTGTGTATGGCACAATGGATCACATTGAACTCAAGTTAAAGCTAGACATGAAATAATCATGTTAAATCATCCATGCATCATAATTCATTAATAATTAAATAAGATATTTCACTTTTTAAAATTTTAAAATCTCAATCTAACCCTCTTATAAAAATGTTGAAAGAACAACATGTATTGAATTTGGCATTTGAATGGTCATTAGGAAGATTGTGCGTAATGTTACCAAAGGATTAAATTTTACAAATTTATAAACTCACATTCCACATTTCGGATGAATGCAAGGATTCCAAGTAAAGGATAATAATTTAGAGCAAGTAATGACTATCTATGTTGACCCATAAAAGTTCTCAAGGAAGATGGCATTGAAAGGAAGATTAAACATACTCATGTGAGGCATGTCATCTACAAGCAATGTATTTTCAAAGTTCACACCATGAAACATACCCAAAAAATCATCTAGGTTTGTATGAAAAATAGGCTTCTTAGGGAAGAAGTGGTCATTTTTAACACATAATGTCTAGTCTACTATTTTAAATATTAGCAGAAAATTGAAATTTGTTCCCTGCCTAGCAAAGTTTTTTTTTCATTGCCAAAGACCAAATGTACACCCTGAATTTCTTTATACATGTGGAGAAGAACTCTTTCAACCCAAGCCTCAAAACCACTAGGTGAGATGTAGTAATTTGACCCTCTCTAGTTGCCACAAGTACACCATTCAAGTCAAAAATTAAATGATATTTGCTCACCTCCATTGTAGGCCGAATTTCTTTTGGGAATCTAAAAATCATTGCAATTTCTTGCAAAGCTAGCTCAATATGTGAACCACAATGAAATGAACTCACATCATCCACAATATATGTGCAAACATTTTCATTTAATCACATCATGTGATTCTTTAATGATGAGGACATACATATAAAAACATGGGCCTAAGATTTCAGCCAATACAAGCATTTGGAACAAACCCTTCAAAGGATACAATACATACAATTGAATTATCATGATTGATCATTAACATTGTGGATTATAAACCATAGAAGGTTTTCCAGAACTCAACGTCTAGGTTTATTGTTCTTTGAACCCAAAAAATGTGAGGATGAACTCCAATTGGAGAATTACAACTTACATGTTGTCATGTTCAATGTAATTGGCATGTCTTCAATAAAATGTTGTAATGTGATAACCATTTCATCAACATTTTTAATAGAAATTATCTTCAAACATGTTATTTGTTATCTTATCATAAAATTCAAAAGTTTCTTTCAAATCACAAACAATCAGTTGATTTCATTGTACAAAAGGTAGCATTATATGGTGATTGTTGCAAGGTTCTAATAGCTTTCAAAAAAATTGTATCTACCATAGTGATATGCCACATCCTACCAAAAGGATTCCACTACAAAATATATGTAAACACAAATTCTCCTATCGAATGAGGAGCCTCCAAGTACAGGAGGACTAGCCACATTAATAGTGCAAAACAAAACCTCTACTTTACAATTCCAGTTTTTAATAACCATGACATTATCTATTGGGTTCATAATCATTTTGGTTAGATTATGGTTTATATTTATGGCATTTCCAATGTGCACACCCCAAGACTTTATTAAAAAACTTTGTAAGGCATTTATGGAAAACCAATGTCTTTTGCTTACTAAAAAGCAGATGATTATTCATCTAGCAAAGCTCATGCCCAAATATCTACAAATGTTTGATATTAAAATCTACATTTGTGATCATTTCATTCACGAAAATGAATATCTTGTAGGGCTTGTACACTTAATCCAAATATGCATTACTACAAATATGTGTTTTTAAGTTGGTCTTTCTAATTGAGTTTAGGCAAATTTTTAGTCACATCAAACAATGAACAAAATTGGATGTAGTCAAAATAAACCAATCATTTTTTACACAAATGTTACTAAAATTATATGACTAACATGATTAAAGATGATTGTTTGAAATGACTATGATGGTTGTCCAACATGACTAGAATGACTCTTTGACTATTAGGTGATGTGATATTACTACTTGTTATGTTTACAAGAAAGATGTCATCATTTTATTAGAACATAGATCCACAAATTTTAAATCTGTAAAAAGGATATGTTTTAAATTTCAAATATGATTACACATGATAACATGATTCCTTGACAAAATTGGGTTTTATAAAATTTGCAAATCTATAACATGCCATTTTTTAGAGATCATGTAAATTACACCAAATTTCATATGGAGAAACTATAAACTATCTATGGCTGCCTTTGATAACATTCATTAGGTGTAGTCCAATTATATGGAGGCCCCATCAATGTGTGCATGACATGTTGAACAATTTTTTGTGCCTCTAGATTTGGCTCATACATGTTGTGGAACACCTTCACAAATGAAATCTTGGTTGAGTTGTTTACAAAATATTTTGCATCCCAATTTTCACCCCATATGACATTTGCTAGCTTGCCCATCGAATATGCTTTAGGCTTCACAATTTTTTGGTGTTGTTTAACCATTTGTCAAAGGGAATTTGAAGTTCCTGGTTTGTTGTAAACATAAAATAATTATGGGGCCACCCACCAATGCACTTTCCTTGCATTGGTGGCATCTTATTCCTTAGCAAATCTATGCAATGATGACATCACACTACTAGAGATATGTGTTTTTACACTAGTTTTTTTTACTAAGTTTAATCATATTTTTACTCACATTAAACAATGGACAAAATTGGTTGTAGTCATAACAAACCAATCATTTTTTACGCAAATGTGACATAAAATGTATGATTAACATGACTAAACATGCTTGTCCAAATTGACGAAAGCTACTAATTGACATGGCAATATTAATTTGATTTTAAATTAAAAGTTATATTATTTATATGAATACATAATGACATTATAGAACTTTAATATTTTTGAACTATAGGTAGATCCAAAACACTACCACCACTACACCAAAACATGGAAAATATGACTATATGACTACCAGTTCATATGGCCCATGGTATTACCACTTGTCACAAAAAATGGCATAGTCATAAATGCCATTTGCGACTATGTTCTCCATGACTATAGGACATCTTCAATGGCCAAAATTTAATTCAAAAATATAATTATAATTTATTGTGATTAATGTCTTGTTGCCACATGGTAACTTAGAATGAATTAAAAAATTTATTAACCATTTTTGAGTGGACATGTGGCAATCTAAAATAATGAAATTATTTTTCCTACCCAATTATATGATGCCACGTGGTAGTCAAATTTTAATCAAATAATGACAGTTGGGACCTAGCCTAGGCCACCTACTCGGCTAAGAGCCCTATGCCCTAACCATAGGCTAGGTGACCTAGTCTACATGCTAAGCTAGGTGACCTAACCTAGGTGTAAAAACAACCTAGGCTATGTGCCAACCACCTAACCTTCCTCCTAGGAAGGCTACTCCACTAATATTCCCCTAGGAACTTAAGAAGCACATAGGATGAAAGCAAGAGGACTTGAACCATTCACCTCCACTTGGAGGGGCAAAGTCCTTTGCCATCACACGACCACATGTTTTATTTAACAAATGAAGGTATCACAAAAATATAAAAAATAAGTTTTTAAAGCCTAGATTAGCTAATGCTTCCTTAGGCTGACCTAGGTTGACCTAGGCTAACACAAGCCACCCAACAATCTAACTTAGGCTTCCATAGACTGTTTTAAGAAAATCTAGGTCTTCCTAGGCTAGACTTAAGCAACTTAATCTGCCTTGGGGTTATTTAAGTTAACTAGGTTATTTAAGTTTAACCTAAGTTAAACTAAGCTATATTAAGCTAAACTTGGCAATACTGAATTATATTTGGTCAAAGTAGGTTATATTAAGCTATACTAGGCTAAACTTGGCAAAAGTAGGTTATTTAGGTTAAACTTAACTATACTTGGCTATACTTGGCCATGATAGGTTAAACTTGGTTATACTAAATTATATTTGGCTAAATTATATTATACTTGGCTAAATTTGGCAAAAGTAAGTTATTAACGCTAAATTTACCTATAATTGGCAAAAGCATGCTATATTAAATTATATTTGGCTAAATTATGTTATACTAAATTAAACTTGACAAAGGTAGGTTATTTAGACTAAACTTGGCTATACTTGGCTATACTAAATTATATTTGGCTAAACTAAGTGAAACTTGGTAAAAGTAGATTATTTAAAGTAAACTTGGTTAAACTTGGTTATACTTGGCTATATTAAATTATATTCAACTAAATTAGGCTAAATTATGTTAAACTTGGTATCACTAAGTTATTTAAGCTAAACTTGGTTAAACTTGGTTAAACTTGACTATACTTGGTTATACTAAATTAAATTAAGTTAAACTTGGCAAAAGTACGTTATTTATGTTAAATTTGACTATACTAAATAATATTTGACTAAATTAAGTTAAACTAAGTTAAACTTGGCAAAAAGTAGGTATTTAAGTTAAATTTGGCTAAACTCAACTATATTCATTAAAATTAGGCTAAATCTCGCTATACTAAACTATATTTGGTTAAACTAGGTTCTACTACACTATATTAGGCTAAACTTGGCAAAAGTAAGTTATTTAGGTTCAATTTGGCTATACTTGGCAATATTAAATTATATTTGGCTAGATTAAGTTAAACTTGGCAAAAGTAAGTTATTTAGGTTAAACTTGGCTATACTTGGTTATACTAAATTATATATGGTTAAATTAAGTTCAACTTGGAAAAAGTAGGTTATTTAGGTTGAACTTGGCTATACTAAATTATATTTGGCTAAATTAAGTTAAACTTGGCAAAAGTAGCTTATTTAAACTAAACTTGGTAATATTTGGTTATACTAAGTTATATTAGGCCAAACTAGGTTTAAATTGGTAAAAGTAGGGTATTTAGGTTAAACTTGGCTAAATTCGATAATATTTGGCTATACTTGAATATTTTAGGCTAAATTTGGTCATACTAAACTAAACTTGGCAAAAGTAAATTATTTAGGTTTAACTTGGCTACACATGGCTAAATTAGGCTATATTTGGTTAAATTAGGCTATACTTGGTTATTTTCGATTCAACTTGGCTATACTTGGTTATACTAAACTATATTCGGCTAAAATATGTGATAGTTGGCTATATTTGGCTATACTAAACTATATTTGGTTAAAATATGTTATATCAGGCTATACTTGGCTATATTATGTTAAACTTAACTATATTAAATTACATTTGGTTAAATTAGGCTAAATTTAACCATACAAAATTATATTTGGTTAAACTAGGTTATTTAATTTAAATTCAATTAAACTTGCAAAATTTTGATAAAATTAAAATATTTAGGCAAAAATTGAAAAAAAAAATGTTTAGACAAAATTTGGTAAATTTTGGATATTTAAACTAAAGTAATCAAAATTTGGTTAAATTTCGTTAATTCAAGATATTTAGGCTAAAATATGTTAATTTAATTTATTTCAGTTAAATTTCATTGGATTGGATTACCTTAAAAAATTTAGGGCAAAATCAAACTATTTGTTAAATTAAGTTAACAAATATACATAGACTAAATGAAGCTACTTAAATTAAACTTATAAACTAAATTTAATGGAAGTTAATTTTAGAAAATAAAATTGAGGATGTTAAACCTAGATGTTTAAATTCAATCAAATAAAATGTAGAGGTTAATTAAAATAGGTTAAACCAAAACTAAACCTAAATTAAATGTAGGCCAATTTTTATTAAATTTATTTTTATTTTCATGTTTATTTTTTAAAATTATAGTTGGTAAACCAATGTCAACTATATTCAACATGATTATTAATTGTGTAATCATAATTCATAATCATATAATTACCTATATTCATATTTATAATCATGTAGTCTTAATAATGGTTGTAATCAAAATAATGACAACGATTAAAGTCAAAATATGACTACATGACTATACTTGGATAGTAATTGCAAATTGTCCTACTCATGAAAACCATGTTTTGGCATAATGCACCTTTAATCTCTGATTCAATGTTGCAAAAATTTTATTTATTTATTTATTTAAAACAATTTGGGCAAACATTATTAACAAATCATGTTAACCTACATCATATGCCTTTGAATCCCCAAACTCAAGATTTCTTTTAGTGTGCTCCAATTAAAGTTTGAACCCACAACCTTCTTAACCACACTCTAAGACCTTAACCACTAAACCATCACCTCACATGATGACAAAAAATGACGTCACAGAATACATAAACACATATTAGGAACAAAAAATTGAATTCATTCTATATCACTATTTGATTTAATTGATTTGGTAGGTTTATTAGTACATTGAACTTTGTAATTTTTTAAATTCAAGAATATGTGTAAATCATAATTGTTCTAAATACTCATTAATTAACAAATTCAAATGCATCATTTCAAACTTTGAATTGAATTATATATTCAAATATTATTTAAGCACATCTAATTTATTAACTTTCATGAAACTTTGTGATTTTGTTCCATTTCAAAATGTACAACAACTAAAATGGTTTTAAATATTTATTTTTAAAATTCATATGTAATGTCTGAAATATATTTATTTAAATAAAACATTTATTTTCACAATTAAATTGATTTTTAAAAAAAATTAGATTCAAAATATGAACAGAAAAATTAAATCACTTAATTTAAAAATTCATATCTAATTTAATAAATCTTTAATTGAGTTATAATCTATAATTATTTAGGAAAACATAATTTATTATCATAATCATATTCAACTTTGTGATTCCTTTCAATTTCAAAAAAAATAAAATATTTGTTTAAAAAATTCAAGTAATATTTTTTTTGCATATAACTTTTGGGTACATTTGGTTTCCCTATTTTCATCATTGACTTCAATTTTTCAATCCAAACTTTTAGACATTCCATTAATTTACATGTTTTTATTTATGTTATGTATGTATCATAAATTATATTTTTATTAAAATATATTTAAAATATCATAACAAAAAAAATCACTTTTGATATTATGGTATTAAAATTTGTATGCCTTCAATCTTATCTCAAATTTTTGAATAAAAGTAAAAGAATTGAATTCAATGTTACAATAATTTAAAAAATCGATTTTACTATAATTTCATAAATTAGTTAATTTTTATTTTTCAAATTTTCAAATTTAAATGAGACGTGCATCGATTTTATTCTATTTTTATTAAATTAAAAGAAGTTACTTTATTTTATTATTCCATTTTAGTCATGGTAGTTGATCATACATAAATATGCATTCAACTAATTCATCACAAATATGAATTGAATGATGGAATTTGAATAATTCAAGATTAGCATATATATTTAATTAATTACTATATTTTTAAAAATAATTTTGATAAAATTAAAAAAATAAATTAATGTTCCATTTTTTCATTACTTTTCTTTCAATTTTTTTCCTTGGAAATTATTTATTTATTTGAATAATTAAGATTAATAATTGAAATCATGATAATTATGTGTTTTGTCATTTTTTTTGTAATGAAGTTTTTAAATTGAAAACAAGATTTTTTCCCATATTAATACCATGTCATTAAAAATAACATTATAATCATGTGTGTCATATTCCATAACTAATTTTAGTCATGTTAGTTATATTAGTCAACATATTCAAATCCATGTGAGCATCTACATTTACCACATGTGTAATGTATTGTATGATTTGACTATAATGCTAGATTTTTTACTCATAATGGACATTGCTACTTTTGATCTTAATCATGATGGACACATTTAATCACTTTAGACTACTAATGTGTTTTAAATATTGACTATATAGTCATTTTAAACATGATGCTAATAGTGTAAAAGCCATGTTGTAGTAATGTCACCTATTGTAAGCATTCAATTTCACCCCAATTGCAAATGGTTATGTACACACCATCTAATTTGTCTAGTGAAAAATGCAACATAATGTTGTCTTTGGACAAATCATTGTGCAAAATTCCAAAATGATGTACTACATTCAAAATGTTTATAAATGCCCATACCAATTTCACACCATTTCGCCTAAAGGTGACAAGTTGTGTTTGCCCTTCCATATTTAACCCCCTTCATCACAATAAGGTTTCATTATCCATAACACTACAAGCACTACAAGAAATCATGGTTTTTCAAAAGGTTCAACTTGATTAAAGTGTCCACATTGACGAAAAAGATATTCACTTTTATTAAAAGCATGGGGCATGAAAGACACATGATTCTTTTGGTTGGTTTTTTTTATTAAAGTGACCATTTTAATCAAGTGTTAAGTCGTACATCTAGTCAAGAAGGACAAACTTTTTAAATGGTCCATCAAGATGCCCATGGTTTAATCAAATCAACCATACTAAATGGCCATGCTTAGTCAAATTGGCCATATTAATTTGGTTAATTAACCTATTTGCTATCCTACTATCCTACTTACCTACCTATCTACTTAACACATACTTACTTACTTACCTAAATATGTTTTACTTACGTATTTACTTACTTAACACACACCTACCAACCTACCTACCTATAATTTACATAAATAGATATGAACATTTAAAAACATATGTAGGTAGGCATGTGTACCTACCTATTTACCTAGTTAGGTACCTACTAACCTACTTATGAAGTTCAAATGTTATTATACACATTAACAAAAAATTTCATTGAAGTTCAAAGATACATGTTAAATCCATTTGCTATCATATTATTTTACAAAGTGATGGGGTGGTTTGATGGCCAAAACATTCGTGTGGAGCGAAGGAGACCAAAGTTCAATATCCTTTATGAACATATATTATGTGGAGTATGTATATTTGTATATATACCTTGTACATGGGTGTAAATGTATACATAGGTGGGTTGTGAATAGGTAGATAGGAGGCCATGGTGGGTAAGGTAACTACTTACTATTTATTTATTATCTACATTTTTATATTTACAAATTGAGCCATTTTTTTAATTAATTTTTTTGAGCTACCCAATTTTTTGTTCAATTTGACTAATAAAAAAGACCATGTTATGGTTAGTCAAAACACCATCAATCAAGTTGGACGTGTTCAAATTGATTTGTCCAATATGACTAAGTGGTCAAATTGATCAAATGTCAAAATGATTGGTTTTGGTTTAGTTTCCCAATCAAATAAACTATGATTTCTTGTAATGAAGAAATTTTCAAATACACGACTGGATTTGCAATTCATTTGTAATTATAATTACCACATGTGATTTCCTATAATGTTTAATTGCCTTGGACAAATCACATAAAATTCTAGTACATAAGATAATATGTTGTAGCAAGTTGTAATGGAAGTCACATAAAGATGTGACTTACATGAACTTTTCATCCATCCTAACCAACTTATGTGGCATCGTCATTTTGTGATTGATTTTGTGACTTAAAAATGTAGTCGCATTATATACATTTGTTTAAATATTTATTATTTAAATAGTAAAATAATACTATTATATATATTATTGTTAATTTCATTAAATTCAACTTGTATAATGTTGACACATGTCATTACATAGGCTAGGTTTAAAAAGCTAGTTCAGGTTGCTAGGTAGGCCAACTATTGTGCCTACTTAAGGTCAACCTAGTAAACACCTAGCCTATGTAGGTGGGGAATATTCAATCAACATTCTAACATTAACCACAATCCATGTCATTTGTGGGGATTGATTCTTGAATGCCAAGGATGGAGATTAACTCTTTTACGACCAAGCCACCCCACTTGTTGTGGTAAAGAAGGAATGTGCATTATATTTAACCTACTTCATTTAAAACATTACACGAAACATAATTTTGGAACTTTGATATCTTATTACAATTTTGTCCAAATGACAAGATTAAAGTTTAAACTTAATTTTTTTCCAATAATGTACACACATATCATTTTCCTCTTAAAAATATAAATTGACTTGAAAATATATATATATTTGAATTTCATTATTCAATATAAGTTCAATGACCATTATGTGGGAAAAATAAATTCAATCGCATGATTTATAAATGGATCATAAATAAATTATAGTAAAAATATAATAGGAGTTCTTTTATTATATAAGAGATTAATCTAAATAATCAATTTAAACTTCTAAATATTAATAATGCCATATAATTAATTGATTTTATGGAATAAAATTTTATTATGTTTACACATATAATATTTTAAGTTATACTTCAAATTATAATAAAATTTTCATGTAAGAAAAAATTAGTTCTTCTCACATCTTAAACATTTATTCGACTTAAGAAATAATATTATAAAATTTTGATTATAATAAACCATAATTGTATCAAAAAAAATGTAATTTAAATGTATGATATTAAATGGGTTACAATTACTCCTACTAACTAGCATATTCAATAAATAAATTACATTGCCTACTTAATATAGTAATTAATTCAAAAAATATCACATATATCAACATGATAAAGTACTTATTACTTAATCCACATACGTATGACCTACTTGCTACTTATTATCTACTACCTATGGGTGAATACCTACTAAAGTATACTAAAAAATTCGTCGTCAAACGTAAAAAAACTAGAATTTGTGACAAGTATATTAAAAAGTAGGTGATGCTTTATGGGATTCTCCTTTTGAACCACACAAAGGCATCACATGTGATATGTTGAAGTTTTTGAAATTTTCAAAAGTTGTATTAACCTTTTTGAAACCTATTTTCAATCTACTTTGCACAATTTGCTAGTTGGTCACGTTGTGAGAGAGTAAATTGAAAGTATACCAAAAAATAATAATTTGGAAATTCATTCATATGTTGCATTTTGAAAGGGTTTGGGGCATGATTCAATAAATTAAACACATGCAATGCACTTTAGTATCATATCAAAAAAAAAATGTTTTGGATGCCAAATATGAGTTTATCGAAAATTTACTTTTGAAGGGCTTCACATTATCATAATCCAAAAATTCAAATTCTAAAAAATGTTTGTCAAGGTGCATAATGGCTCAAACATTAGTAACAAATCATTGAATTGTTTGATTTGGAAAATGTGCAATATCAACAAGAGTAATAAACTTGTAGTAAATAAATAAATTAGTGAGAGTAATAACATGTATCTTGGAATTCCCATATAAATGCCATTCAAAATAATAGTTTTAACATCTAATTGATGAATGTTAAAATTACATTGTATCACTAGTGCTGGTAAAACTATAATTCAATTGATTTTAACAATTGGTGGATATGTGTCACCATAATCCACTTTAGGAATTTTATTACACCCTCCAACAACTAAATGTTATCACATTAGATTCTCACTTAATTAACACCAATTTGGTTGCTATTCTTGTTCAAAAATATTTTATCAAATAACCAAGTTTTTTGCAATAGAAGCACTTTAATGTTCTTTTTAGTGTTTACAATTAAGATCATAAACTTTACTTTTAATCTATTCACCATGGTTGCAATTTTTCTTTTGTTTAAAAATCAATGTTATCCAAAGTTGTAAAAAATGGTGGGACATGCCATTTTTTCATTGGTTGTCACATTAGTGTCAATTTGGCAAATCAACCAAGTTGACCAAACATTCCCATAGTAAAAATGAAATGATTATTTTTCTCATTATGCCAATAGTTTTAATTACTAATTATTAATGAATTAATAATTATTTATAAGAATTCATATTTCATCAATAAATTATCTTTCGACTACATTCAAGTTGCTAGATTCTAACTTAAGTGTGGACTTATTACAACTAAAAATCTTGACCATTCAAATGACAATTGAAATCTAGTCACCATTTTTCAATGATCAAGATTTTATTTTTTTTCAATATTGGGATTAGATTCAAGTCATTGGAATTTGCACTACAAATAGGGTGTGGACTGGTTGTGACTAAAAGTCATGGCCATTCAAATGACAAGCAAAATCTAATCAATATGTTTTGACGGTCAAGATTTTTTTTTCCCACTTTTGAAACTAGATCCAAGTTGTTAAACTACAACCTAAGTGTGGACTAATTATGACCAAAAATCTTAGCCATTCAATGGTGACTAAAATTCAATTGACACTTTTCAATAGTCAAATTTTTTCATTTAAAAAAATAGTTTTAATCATCTATTTATTTATTTATTTATTTCATGGGTGTAGATTTAGGTCATTAGATTGTGACTAAGGTGTGGCCTAATTGCGACCAAAAATCTTGAATGTTCACATGGTGACCAAATTTTTGATAGTCAAGATTATTATTATTATTTTTGGTCTTCAAACTAGATTCAAGTCATTAAACTATGACCAAGTGTGGGTTGGTTGCAACCAAAAATCTTGGCCATTCAAATGGCCACCAAAATTCATAATAGCTTCAAATGTATGAAATATTGGCCACTTGAATCATTTGCAAGTATCACTTTGTTGGTGACATGAATGCTCACAATGAAAAGCTTCTTATGTTACCTAATAGGAGACAAGAATGAGAGTTATTGATGAAAAACAAGTGAGGAAAATTCAATGAACATCATAACTATACTCATGCAACTTATACACAAAGAAAGATGAAAATTGTGCCACATGGTTGTAACTTGTGCATAACTTCTAAGCAAAGCTACAAGGATAAACATTTTCTTCAAATGCCAACAATGATGTGTGCACTTTTTGTAACTAATTATCAAGTCTTTTTCAATATAGTAATATGTGGAATTTTCATATCAAGATGTTCCCATGAGATGTGCACTATTCCATCCCCTTGATCGACCACCCTTTAATCAAATGTACTTGTGAGAGATTAGATGATAGTCTTATTGGGACCAAAAGCAATGGGGATTTTTTCATAATGTTTGTGATGAATTAACACACCTCTCCAAAGTCAATTCAAATGCTAAAGCTTAAAACACATTTCTAAAATCTAGACCTTCACAGACCAAAATATTCTTGATTAAAAGATGTTATACACCATCCATTGACAATTTTGTTTTCTTTACAATCAAACTTAGAGGAACAATTTTGTCTTTAGATGAGTAGTTGCACAACATAGGTTACAAGAGTGGTAATCACACATCACTTGACAAATGATACACCCAAATAAACAATTGGTTAGTAACTAACATTTTTTTAAATGCATGATTATTTCTACTTGTGTCTTTTCATTAATAAACATGCAATTGTTTTGTCATGAACATGTTCACCTGAAAATCATCAATTTCATTAAATATAGGATGTTGATATTCTCCCACAACTTCTTTTCATTCTCAACCAATGTGGATGGCGTTGTGAAGATAATTTGTAGTTATGGCCGATAAAGCTATTAATACTTGGTAAAGTCTCCATCATTGAAAGCTTATAGTATAAAATATAACCACTCTGCACTTGTTCACATCATGTTTTTTACTTGCTTCCACATGCAAGCAAGTAAGCTTTTATTAACAAAACATTTATGCCATTGGCATTGTGAAGTCAAGTAATACAAGATGAATAGATCTACATAAATTGCACAATGAACACAAACACATAATGTGGAAGTTTCGGTCCTAACAAAATTAGGTGACCATATTCCAACTAATATTAAATGGAAGTTCTACAAGTTTCAATATAAAATTTTCATGACTTTTGCATAATTAATTTATTTACATAATTCATTGTTGCAATCATAAATTTGTGATGAAATGAACATGGTAGGCATCTCATACCCATTGTTGTCAAACCAATAAGAACAATTGATCACATGAAATATGCAAGTTCAATGAACAACCTTTGCAACGATATGATTATGTAAATAAATTAGTTTTGTATTTGATTAGTGACTCAAGTTATGATCTAGTGGTCACAAGATCATTTTGTCGTCATTAATTACCCTAGTTTGGATCTTAAGGCCATTAAATAATCATGTCCATGCTAAGTCTTAATTTTAACAATTTGGGGCCACGAGATCAGTATGTCCCTAAGGACTATCATTGGTAACAATTTGGTGACAACTAGATCATTAAGTCTTCCAATGCTGACCATGGAATGATCTAGTGGCCACCAAATCATTACATCCCCTTGCTCTAATGATGGTACTAATCTAGTGGCCACCATATCGTTAGGTTTTTTATTATTGACCTTAAAACAATTTGGTGGCCATCAAACCATTAGATCCTCGATTACTAACCTTGGAACAATCTGGTGGCCACTAGATCATTAGGTTTTCAATTATTGACCTTTGAATGATTTGGTGGCAACTAGATTATTACATCCATGAGAACTAACATTGCTAATGATATAGTAGAAATCATTCCATCCCCAAGGACTAGCATTGTGAATGATCCGGTGGTCGTTAGATCTTCAATTATGTGAAATATGGAGCTAACGATCTAATGACCACCAAATCATTTCATCCTTCAATCAGCCGAGCTTAAGGAAAAACCCTAATCCATCAACCTTAAAATCCTTACACCCAATGCATTCACATAAATGTTTTTTCATGAACCTGCAATTAACTTTAGAATCTTGGATTGAAATGCATAAACATCAACTGTAATTCATGCTTTGGTCGTGTGGTTTATGTCAAATTGATATCTACACGAAACTTTATTTCTTCCGTGCTGAAAGGACGAAAAGATTATGGCATGATTGCTCGAATTTTTTTAGCCCTAGTAATAGGACTTGAACTAATGTGAGTCCATCAATTTGAATTACCTACCTAGTGGTAGAAACTTTGGGTGCCACATTAGCCTCTTGTGCTATGAAATAGGAGGGGCAAAAAGAAGTGGCAAATTTTGGTGTGAAACTAAAATTGTGTGCATTAAAAAAAACATATTCCCCAACCATGGCATCGTGTGAGAGGCCATAGAATGACCTAGGAGGTCCTTCCCGTGATCCTAAACCATGTATAGGTTGGACATGACTAGTTGGTTGGGAAGACTTGCCTTTTAGATTAGCAAGTTGGGCCTTCAATGATTTGAATTCATTTTGCAAAGTTTGAACTTAAACAACATGGGCTTGAAGCACCTCCCTTTTATCAACATTGTGTTCCTTCTTATCAACGTTCTTATTGGAATTTCCCTTGGTGGGGAAATTTTAAGTGGAAGGTTGAGGTGTTTTGGCTTTGGTTAAGAAGCAATGGAAGATGTTGGCAGATTTTGCCATGGTAATTGGAGTTGTTACCATTCTGGGAATTTAGCAAAACAAACAACTTCCTGATGTCCTTCTTTCCCACAATAATCATAAAAAAGATCCTCAAAAGGAATGTTACATTCACTAGCTTTATGGGCAAGATTGCCACAGTAGTTGCAAAAAGGTAAGATGGGTGTAACAAAATGCACCGCTTTAGCCCTTGAAGAATAATGTGATGATCTAGTTGGTGCAATTGGTGGAGGCTAAGGCCTTGAACGTGATGGAGGCCTCATAGTATTGGCTTCATAGTGTGCATGAGCTAGTTCTAGTTTTTTAGAAATGTTGTACACATCCAACAAAGTGTATGAGTCTCCAAATTCAATAAAAACCAGTTGCAAAACCTACGCATGGAGTGTTGGAGTAACTTCCAATGAACGAAGATATCGATGGGTAGTTTCCAGTTCTGTGGTGCTTTGAATATCCTCTTTAAGCTTGAGAAGCCACCTATAAAGCATCTTGAGGGTTTCAACCTTCTACCGAAAAAAGGTGGTGAGTTGTAGAATTTTTTTAGAACTTTTAATCAAAAATTCCAGCTCAAAAACTTGAAAGAATTCCCCCATTAGATTAACAAAAGTTGGTGCATCGATGGTGAAAGGAATGTTTGTGTTAGCAATAATGAGTTGTTGAGGAAAAACATTTACTAAAATAGGTACTAGATCTGGATTATTGGGCACAATCCCATGGTGTGCAATGGTAGCTTATAGTGCAGCTTGAAAGGCGATGGCGATGGCTGTGGCATAAACTGGATTAGGGATTTGGGTGACATCCAAAATCCTCAAAAAATGTTGTTTGAAAACATTCAATGCTTCATAGTGCACATAACGGGCCAGTTGTTTGAATGCGAACGCCTCGGTGTAATTAGCACCATACTTGAGCTCCAATTCACAAACCACAATTGAGAAAGTTGCTTTGAACTTTTTCAAAAAAATGGTACGTGGCCTTCCACTGAACTTTTCAATTCTCCAAGAAGAACTACTGACCTCCATGGTGTATATGGGTGTAAAGGTAACAACTTGCAATGAAATATACAGTGATGGTGTGAAAGCAAGTGCGGTAGGAGGCGTACCCCACTAATTAACCCTTCCAAGTGGACCTTGATGTACCGTTGATGTAATGTAACTTGAACTTGAATTCCTAGTAGGAGTGTACTAGATGACGATGGCGCTGTAAACACTTGATGGTACCATTGTGAAGATCGTGAACTCAAAAAAGTCGGCTCAAATGATTGTGTGTTATTTCATAGCTAATACTTTGGCTCTGGCTGAATGATAGTGTTTTCATCATCCGAGGACATGGTGTTGTTCCATGCCCCAAAATTTTATAACAATATAAAGCAGTAGCTACAAAGTTCTAACACAACCATGCAATTAAATGCAACCGTAATGGAAACTAAAATGTGAAGTGTTTAAGAGACCATACCCTAAACAACTTTTAGTTTCTATAATCACTAGTGTTAAATGACAAAGTAGAGGAAGAAATAATTGTATATTTATGTATCAATAAGATTATGTAAATGTATGTATTAATACAAAAATAAGTAAATATACATATTAATACTAAATATGTAGATGTATGTATTAATATGAGAGTATGTAGATGTACATATTAATTTTATTATTAGTATTATTATTATTGTCAAAGTAATAATTTAAAATTTTAAAAATCAAAATTAAATTAAAATGTTAGTGGACAGACATCTATGGATAATGATGGACGAACGTCGAACAAACGAACGTTGTTAGACGGACGAACATCATCAAACAAACTGATGTCAAAGCCACGGTGTTGTAGAACGCCCATGAGCTCTACAACAATGGCGAACACAGTGCTGCAATTCATCCGAAAGCTCTAGTGTGCAAAAGTAAAAAAAAAAAATTATATATATATAATTTTTTAAATTTATTATTATTATTATTTTAAATTTTTACATGACACTACACTTGGCTCCAACAACCTTCAAGTGTCTCCAAGGCTTCCTCTGCCTCCTTTTATGTCTCTGTGCGAAAGAGAAAGAGTTGTCTTTTCCACACACACATGCACGCACTCACGTGCACGCGCTCAAGTGAGTATTCTAAGTGATGGTACCCAAGAGCTTACTATAGATGTGACAAAGAGGTTGCAAGAAAAGCTTGGCATCACAACTGCTTCCTTCGCCCCTGCCAGAGCCGTGGCAGGAGGAGGAGGAGCTAAGGTTTCTACTAGAGTTGCTCCTATTGTGGAAAAGAAGATGGCACTTAAGTTGCTACTAGTTTTCCTTCTTTTTCTACACTTATACTGCAACCACAATAGGAACACATGAAAGGAGAAGTAGCAACAACAATAACACCACCAATAGAAAAAACCCAAGAGATTCAAGAAAACCAAGAAAAATTTGCCATTTTCAACATTAAGTGATAGAAAGTAGTTTGTCTAGAATTAAATTGCAAAAAGGAAAGAAAATGTAATGTATGTAAACGGTGGCCATGTAATAGCTATCGTGAGCATCTAGAAATCTAGTGTAACTATGGAAGAAACTCTCCCTAACAAAGGAATTCTAAAAAAACTAACAAGAGAAGGGAAGAGCTTGGCCTTTTACATAACCGTCAACAAGTTGAAACCCTAAACAAGCCATAACCCTAAAACACCAAATAACGTACAGATACCTAAGAACGTACATTAACTCTAAGAGCATACATTAACCCTAAAAGGCATGATTGGCATGCCCATAATCGGCCATCATGTATGAGGCCATGCATACGAGCATGACATAATTCCCTTTAATGTATAGCTACCAAAAAATCAAGATTCATATGATTTTGTCATATGAATATGTTTTGTACACTTATATTATAACCATTCAATTTGATGAGTTTAAATTAATGTTGTTTAAAAAAAATCTGTTCATCATGGATTGATGTGAAATGTTTGATATTTACGATACATGATAATGATTTAAATTTATTTGCACATAAAATCAAATAATCAATGTAGTTGATTGAATTGGGTCTAAAATAATGGTAGTAGTATTATGCACTTTATTTGTTAGAAAATGGGAATCTTGCCAAATCAACATGGTGAGGAAATTTGCACTTAAAGATTTATCTAACCATAAGAAAAAATGAAATAAGTTAAGATGAATGACAAAAAAAGGATTTGGAGGCACAACTCCATGTTTTTTTCACACATTATGGATCACATTTGAGGTGAAATTGTTGACTATGGATAAATTAGGGTTAGGATGATTTACTTTGTCTTTTGAATAGTTTGATCACGTGTTGAATGCAAAATTGTCAATACAAATAACATGTCAAGATGACATTAGGTTGTTGTTGGAATCCAATAATTTATAACATCTTGAAGTTTGACCATTTGCTTGAAAACTTAGTGAATACTTGATAAGCAAAGATGTTTTGGTCTAATGACTTTGGTATTGTACCAAATACTATTGATTCCCATTACACTAGCATGCTACTCGATGCTCATTTATGGGACACATTGTGATCCCCTAAACATCCTACAAAATGGGGAGTTCACATCCTTGGGTGTCCACTTTGACCTTTATCATTCATTAGACATGAATGCCAATGGCATCAATACTTTAATCCCATATTATTGGATTTTGTGTGCAAGGGGGTGTCCAAGTTTTGGATCTCACAATTTACAACCCACCTTCAAACTCCAACATTACTTTCATTATGCATATGATTTTTTATAGGGGTCCAGGTCACATAATCAACATGCCTATGTATATGCCACACAAATGAGCAATGTATAATCCCATTCTAATGAACATTGCAAACAACCCAAATGGAAGTCCTAGTAAATAACAAATAATGTCAAACTTTGCATTCAATGATTATGAACTTTTAGAAAATTTCTTTCATCAAAGTCCAATGGTACAATTTAATCCTTTTTAATAAATCACATTGTTTGGTGATTAGTATTTTTTATGTTTCACATAATATCACAAATTTTGGTGATTAGTATTTTTTATGTTTCACATAATATCACAAATTTTGGTGATTTTTTTCTTAAGGATTTTTGTTGGGTGGAAACAAAAGGAAATAATGGGAATGAAAACTCATTGGATTTAATGGTTATATTATTGTTATTTTTCATGAATATAATTTGTTTCAAATTCCAAGTGGAAAATTGTACCAAGCCCTTTCTTCACAAAATTTGAAAATGTTCACAAATTTGCTATGAGTTGTGATTTTGACATGAAACTTGGTAAAAAAGACACACAAATGAAAATCATTCAAACATATGGATTGGAAAACTTGTTAAATACCATCATTGAACTTTGTGGGGGATTAAAAAAAGGCTTATACAACATGTTGAGTAATTTATTAATATGAATCATCCAAAATATGTTGACACTACATTGACAAGTCAATTAACAGCATAACAATGAATGGGCACATGTTATTGTGCTACCAAGGTGCCCTTATGAATGGAACATGCAATGCAAAATCTTGTGACTATTTTGCAACATATTAAGCGACAAAATGGTGACCCTAAATTGAACTCCAACTCCATGTTTTTTCCATTGTAAATAGGAGTGAATTATGGTGAAGAGGAGTTGTTAGATGACAACATTATCAACCCAATACCAATCTTACAAAGTTTTTTTTTATAATCAAAGTACTTTGGGCCACCAAGGCACTACTATTGCCAAGCTTCCACCTAGATTTTCCTTCTTTACATCCACTAGCACCTACACTCATTTCAATTGCTATAATTGTGACCTCCTTCCACACTCCATACTCATGTTCACCACCAAGTGGTGTAACTACCAATGAAAATCATTATTTCATGTGAATGCAAGTCAGACTACCTATTTCGTGTTTTGTAAATTATTGCACACATGTAAGAAAAATTATTTATGATGATTTCTTCACTTAAAAACCCATAAATTATAACAAATTTTGCTTAATGATGTGTTGCCATCCAATTTGGATGATGTCATGCATGTTTGTTATAATTTTTATACCAAACATAAATAGTATAAAACAATACAATATTAACATTAATAATCTATAATTTTGATAACTTTGTTTGAAGTTTCCAAAATCATAATCATGCAACTCAGTGACAATAAAATAAAACTAAGTTGAAAGATGTAAGTTGTTATATATCCAATGAATTAAAAATATTCACGCATTGTCAATTTTATATGTATTTTATATATGTATTCACCCATGTATATTTTTACATTCAAGATTGAATTATTATATTGGTTTTAAATTGATGAAGCATAGAGTGAAAAAAAAAAATCATGAATTTTGAAATTAATATGTTTTGTGTCTAGACTTATAATTACATACATTGATGATGTCAAGTCTAAATGCAAAAACGTCATGCTTAGTATAATATCATCTTGAAACAAATCTTCAAGTTTGGTACAAGACTTCTTCCCACCACATTATGATTGGTGAAATAATATTCAATAGTGAACTTGGCAATGTGGAACCCAATGTACTTAATAACAAAACCTAAAGTAAATCAATCAAGTGAATTACATTGATGTACAATTGAAATGGAGAAATAATATTTAATTATTTTAAATATAATTTACTTGAACATTGTCATAATCCATCAATGTCGTAATTATTCCAATGACTACAAGACATTGATCATTATAAAATATTAATATTATTCTTGTGACATTGAGTTTTGATTTTTTTTTCCTATTTCCACTTAGTGGTAAATTGGGAAATTACACCAATAAATAAATCGTGAATCACTTATAAGAACAACCTTGAACTTTGTCAAACTCAATAATTTAACCCGTTTCCAAAAATAATAAATATATAATAAATTATATATATAATTAAATTCATACTAATATAATTTTGGAAATAAATAAGAAACATGGAAATCAAGTTGAAGACTGATATATTAATCCCAACTAATATATGTTTTCATATATTAAACTCCATTTATAGTAAACTCTTTCTAAATTAATATTGTGTAAACTAATATTCTCTCTAAACTAATATGCAGGCACAGGCCCGTGGCGGGCCTCATACTTAATCTAATAATTCTCCATAAACTGATATTCAATATTTTTTTCCGGTCCCATAACATTTTATAAACTAATACATCATACATATGGCACCA
>Ga0116227_10003018_pt1 | contig 37818 bp, 30 predicted proteins | sample S1TSphgellanicum_FD_89693 | JGI IMG/M metagenome (GOLD analysis project Ga0116227, IMG submission 89693) | Host-associated microbial communities from peat moss isolated from Minnesota, USA - S1T2_Fb - Sphagnum magellanicum MG | ecosystem: Host-associated > Plants > Peat moss > Unclassified...
AATATTTAGGACAAACATAATAAAAGAAAAAATATTCTAGCATTTAAAAAATAATTTTTTTTGAAAATATAGGGCAAAAGACCCAAAAAATCTTCTTATTTTTAAAAAATGAAAAAAAAAAGAAAAAAGAAGAAGAAAAGGAAATAAGAACTAGAATTCTTCTTCTTGGATTGAAAAAAAAAAGAAAAACATCTTCAAGAAAAAATAGAAAAAAGGAAAAGAAAACAAACTTCTTCTAGAATTTGAAAAATAGAGAAAAAACTAGAAAAACACAAAAAAAGTCTTTGTCTTCTAATTTTTTTCTTATCACCTTCTTTCTTTTTTTATTTCCATTTCCTTCACTTTTATTCTTTTGTCTTCTTCTCTTTCTTTTTCTTACTTTTCCTTTTTGCTTATGCTTTCAAACCAAAACCAAAAAGAAGGAAAAAGGTATAGGCATACTTAGTGTGATGTGCATAACTAATGATGATACAACAAACAATGGCAGTAATTGCAACAATGTGATGAAAAAAAAATGCTAGAAGAAAGAAAAGGAAAACTAAAAAGAAGGAAATGATGAAGAAGTTGTAACAATAGAGGAAAAAAAAGAAAAAAAAGATGAAAAGCAACTAAAGTAACAACAAAAATGAAAGAAAAAAATGATAAAAGAAATATCTATAACACAAACAAAAGAGAAGAAGAATTCATAATAACAATAGGAGTAAAAAAGACGAAGAAAAAAAACTACAACAACAAATGGAAGAGAAGAAGATGGCAATGAAAAAGAAGAAGAAAGAAAGACCAAAGAGGACAATGGAAGAGAAGAAAATGGCAATGGAAGAGAAGAAGAAAGAAAAAACAAAAGAGGACAACGGAAAAGAAGAAAATGGTAGCGAAAGAGAAGAAGAAAGAAAGAGCAAAAGAGGACAATGGAAAAGAAGAAGATGTCAGTGGAAGAGAAGAGAAAAAAACAAAAGAGAAGAAGAAGAAAGAGGAGGGAAAAAAAGGGGGAATTCTTTTGAAGTCTAAGGGAAGGGTGGGCCAGTGAAAATAAAATAAAAATAACCCACTTCAATGTTTGGTTTGGTTTAGGTTAAATGGTTTGGGTTCATCCCAAAATAACCAAAACAACCTCATCCACAACTAGTGCACTAGTGGGTGCTAGTTCACTTTGGCCCTAGGCAGATTTAGACTTAATTAGCAATAAGGACCACTAAAAGTGTAGCTAGTATACACAGACCTATGGTGACACCCCTCCCCAACCCATATGTTTTTGGGTGAAATTTGGCTTTTTTTTGAAAAAAAAAAAATTCCACCAAAACTCAATTGCACATGATTTTTTTATAAAAAAACTTGAATTCTTGCAACAATGAATATTACAACTAAGGCACTTCATGAAATCAAGAACTTGAGATGAAACTATTTTTATCAATTTTGCCCCTCGTTTAAAAACAATGTATTTTCTTTTGCCCTTTTTGGGCGTTTCATCTTCAGTTTCAACTAAACTGGGCATTTTGGTCCCTGATTTGATTGACCTTGTGGATAAGTCTATTGTCTCCTAAAAAAGCAAGGCGTTTTGAATAGGAAATGAATTATCTAGGATGTGTTTCACTTTGTGAAATGCATTATGTTTTATTTTCCCCCATGATATTTGACAAGTATCATTGGAAAATTAACTCTTTGTATCAAATTTTCATGTGGAACCACATGATATATATTTTTAGATTTGGGAAAATTTTGCTAAGTTATTATTACTTGGGATGATGCCATCAAACATGAGGGTGTTCCAAGTAGCATTAATCCTTTCATTGGTTGATGTTTGAGGACTTAATTTGTTTGGGAACACCCCCATCCTCAATTGTTATTTGACACATAATAACAATTGGTGTGACCCAACATTCATTAATGCACTAGTTGGAGAAAACTCATTTTGGGTTTTCATCTAGATGAAACCCAACTCACTCCCCCATTGGATTTTGAGTGGGTTTTGATTTCATTGTTGTAGAAGACTAAGTTTTTTTTTGGTAATGTGTGTTTGAAAAGCTAAAAGGTCCAAATGTGTTAATTTTCGCAAAATATGTTTGGAAAGTTGAAAGGCAAGCTACTATTGATGCAAAAGCATTCATGTTTTGATTAAATTTTTTATTGTTCCATTGTTCAAGTAACCCTATCCCATTTTGAAGATTAGTTGCAAAAAAATGTGGTAATAGGAGTTGTTTTTTAAGGAGTAGGCAGGAATGTGTGTGTTAATGTTGATGAATGATCATTCTATCACAATTGAACGGGTAACAAAATCATTGGGGATTGATGAAATGAAATCAAAGCTCAATCTTGAAGATAAGTTCAATCAAGTCAAACATTCATTATAACAAAATGCTAAAGCTTTCTATTCTTGCCTTTAATTTTTCAAAGAAACCTTTCATGCTATGGAAATGGGTGGTGTTTGCTCATTTCATTGCCATGTTATGGAGATGGTATGATGTTTGGTGTTGTCCATTTTTTTTATTGATTGAGTGCATTTTTTTCCACATCTTTTGATCAATCATGAATTTTTACATGGTTTCTCTTTCTTTAAGCATGTAAACAAAAATACCATAAAACAACTCTTCCTCCAATATGATATGGATTTATAAAAAAAATGCTCTTAATTAGCCCATTCAAAAGTTCATAAATATAATTTTGAAATTCAATTATTTCTTTTTTTTAACCTTTTGCTTCCTAATTATGATATCTTACTAATTTCAAGTTCCTAACACACAACCCATCAATCAATGGATCATATCATAATCCATAAAAAAATAGTAGTTAGAGTTATAGTCCATGAATTTTGAGTTCAAAAGTCCATGGCTTTTACAAATTTTTAAAATTTGAAAATGATTTTGCCCATCATGTAGATATTCAAGTTAAGATATTTAAACCAAGTTCATTTTAATAAATTTCAAGATCTATAAAACAACATGGGCATGGCAATGACAACCACAAGGTAGAATTGGCTTATGTGACACCCAAATTAGTCCACCCATTTGTGCATGCACTAATGTGCATAAATTCAATATGGGTTTTCAAAGATCCATCACAATCATTACAATGTAAACATAAATGGTTGAAGAATGTAATGTATGTGGTGATTACATTTATGTAATGCAACAAAACAAGTCAAATATTGGAAATCAATGTAGTTGTCAATTTCCATGAATCCAAAATGATTCATGAACAATATGCTTTCATACCCACCTATTTTCCCCCCTTTTTCCTTGTTTTGGAGTGCCCATGCTAATTATGGGTTCTTGTTTTAATGTAGAATTTGTGAGATCGATAAGGATAGGTTTGTGGTGACTATAATTTGTTTTTAATTACAACATTGCCAGATTTATACCCACCAACATGTGGGGAATGTGGTAAAGGAAACAATAACCCATCACAAAGGGCATGCAATAGGTGGTGTGGATTCTAGTTTTAGAGAGTGTTCTCCATGGGATAGGGATTAGGGTGTGGGGAAGATTATATGTAGTGGACATTTTTGACACAATTTTATAGACTTGGCAATTTCCATCCACCTATTGTGTACATAAAGGTTAGGGTTTTCATTTGAGAACATCATCCCCTATGACATCTAGATATATGTAAAAAGAAATTGATTCTTGACAAACCCTTTTGTCAAGGACTCAAAACCATGTTTTATTGTTCCATTATAACTTCACATCTACATTATTGAAACTTAAAGTTCTTAGGCAATACTTACATAATGTCTAGTAAAATTCCCATGATGTTGGGGAAGAATTTGCAATACCCACATATAATTATTCAATACACATTAGGCTTTTGGAATCATGTGTAATATTCACATATGGGTCACAAAATATGCATTGACATTTGGACAAAAAGTTGCAATACTTACATACAATGCACAAAATATGTGCTAGTTTATTGGGTTATTACTATTCCTTTTGAAACCTAATTTATGGGGTTGTGGATATTGCATTTTGGGACTATGTCTCCAACTAACAACCATGAACCAAAATTGGGTCATTTTCAATGGAATTCATGTCCATAGTGTAGGTATTACAAAATAAAGCCATTATTTATCATGCATGTGAATCATGAAAATAGGTGCTAATTTTGGGAACCCCAAACCATTTTAAACATGGTGATGGAAGGTTGATGTGGGTATTGCAATTTTAGATTGGGTTGTCATCCAATTACTTTCAACTTGGATTAGGTGGTTTTCATAGTTTTTTGTGTGTAGGTATTACATCATACAATACCATTTTTAAAAATGCAATACTTGCATCCTAAGCTAGAGCATATAAATGGAATTTTTTTTTTCCATAAAAAGTAATTATGTTTTGAATTTTAAAACTATTCAAATGAAAAAAATTAATGATGGAAGATTTAGCCCTAAAGTTTAAAGCTAATTAATCCAATAATAATAATAATAATAATAATAAATTAAATAATCCAAATGGTAAATGCCATACATATTAACAATTGTACAAAGACAAAATGCAAAACAATTATTTTTACAGAAGGTGGGTTAGGTAGGGGGTGAAAGTACAATTGAGTGGCACCATTAAGAACCACCTCAAGGAATATTAAGGAACCAAAATTGGCCAAATAATATTCTTGGGCCCTTTCCTTTAAATCTTTTCATAATTATAAATTATTATTTTCTCATATTTATCCATTGCATTTCAAAATATATGGTCTAAAGTTTTTATTGGAATAAAAAAAAGTGGGAAATAATAAAAAATTGTATTCTTAATTGTCATGACCTTTTCATGAATCACGTTTTTGAATTTTGAAAATTGATAACTAAATCACTTCTATTCGATTGATTACTAAAAAAAAATTCAAGTAGAATACCATTTAAAGTACTTATAAAAATTATATAAATTAAAAAAAAAAACCTTTACTTGTTTCAAAGGTGTTCTTGACTAAAAAGTTCAAGAAAGGTGGCCACCATGACATCCCTGAAACTTTTTCTAAGCACAATGATAAGGAACATCAAAATTCAAAATATTTTTTATTTCATAGTTTCAAGTTCTATAGAACATGGGTAATGTATTCAAGAAAACAATTCAATCAAAACACTTTTTAAAGTGTTTCCTATATTTTTTCAAAGTTTGACGGGTCCTATAAAATTTAGTGTGATGTTCCTATTGGGTCCACCCAATTGTACACGAAGAAAAAAATTTTTGTCGAAAAGTAAATATTTAGCCAAAAAATACAAAGGTTTTCTTGAAAGGTAAAGGTTTAGATAGGAAGATATAAAAATTTTGCCGATGAGTAGAGGTTTTGATGAAAAGAAAATGTTGTTTTGTCAATAAGAAAAGAAATAATTTTTTTTGTCAAGACGTAAAGGTTTGTTTAGCTGAAAAGAGATAAAAGTTTGTCAAAAGATAAATGTTTAGACAAGAAAATATAAAAGTTTTAACTAGGAAAAGATAAAAATTTTGCTAAGAGGGAGAGGTTTAATCAATAAAAGATAGAAAGACACGTGAGATGCTCTTTCAGGCAAGGCCAAGTGTTTAGCTTGCCCACTCAAGGTCAGGAGTTGGATGGAGAAAAACAACCCATCCTATGGACAAAACGGCCAACTGGTGCATTGGTGAGGCTGGTTCACTCTGGCCCATAATAATTAGTGTTGTGCGGTTTTGGTTTTCGGTCAGTGTCAGTTCTGATTCTTGGGCTAGTTATTAGTTACCCAGATAATTGGTTTTAAAGTTTGGGAAAAGAACTCTAGAACTAAAAGCAAAACCGACCTCAAAATGGAACTAAAAGATAGAATCAGCCTCTTGAACTGGACTTGAAATTGCAAGTAGCCTCAAAACTTGTGTTATACATGTTTCTATTCTTGAGTTTTTAGTAAACCAAATTTAAATTAGTTTTTCTTCTAATATGCAAGATATGTCATTAGTTTGAAAATAATAATTAGGTATACTATTTTTTGAATAATATACTTGGGGTCAGGTGGGGGCAGGGGGGATGGCATAAGGATTTTGTTTTCTGAAGATTTGAGAACTGGAGGTCTTGAAATGTGAAGAACTAAGTCTGGAACCCCACTGGAGGTCCTATCAAATTGAGCAAAATCCTTGAACTGAATCTAAAGGTTCTTTGAAACTTTTATAAAAAAGAATTCAAACCAGACCAGTGGTTCTCTTGAAAAGCAAGAACCGGACAATACTGGTAACAAAGTGAACAAGAATATTAGAAATTAAACAACAGACATCTGCTTGACAATGATATTTTGTTTCCATTTTCTGATGTTGCGGCATTGGCTAACATCCCAAGAGAGATTTATCATTAAATGGTGACAGGTTTTCAGACAGGAACTGTAAAAGAACTAATTTTTTAAAATACCACCAAACTAAATTAAAGTATAAAAGTAGAGATTTTTTTTCCAAGCTTTTCTTGAAATTTGGCGATTTTGAAAAGGGAATATTGTGATTATATATATATCTCATTTCGGCAAAACCTCATGCCAAAAAGAACCGATGCTATTGGAGCCTAGGATGGGCCACTAGGTCATATTTGCAATTTGAGTAAATTTGAATGCTTCAAAAGTGTAGACATGTTGGCTTCACAGCCGCCCCCTTCAACTGCACCAAAACAACCCATTCACAAGAGTAAAAGAGCTCTGGTTCATCCGACATCATGAGCTGGTCCCTAAGCTTAGGCATGATATCTGGCTCATTTCTTCACAGATCTAGTAAGCTAAATGTTCAAAGAAACTAGAGACCAGCAGTCAGGTATTCCACAACCCTTTTCAAGTTTGAAAGTGGTCAATATAACTTGTGACCAACGTTTTTTTTTTTTTTTTTTCCTGTGAGAATTTTCACCAAAAGACTCATTGGAAATTAGGGCCTGTCAAAGGGATGAAGGGAAAAAGGGTTAAAAAGAGTGATGGCACCATCAAATTCTTATGAACAATTGCAAGCACCATTCCATCATTGAATAACAAAGAGCCACCTCCATTGTAGATTTGTGAAAATGGAGCCAAATCCTCCCTTCTCATCTCCTACATTTGCCTTTACCCATATAACTTCTAAGCTTCAATATGTCATTTACACTTACAAGATTTCACGCCATTTCATCAATTGCCATTACTGGTTTGATGTCGAATTTGCCACCATAGGATCAAGGTGAGGAGTCACTAAGGATATGGAGGATTTTGTTTAGATTCAAGTCTTGAAGCTTTAAGCTTTTGGGTTTATGATGGCATTGGTCACTCATGGCTCGTGAATGTTGGGATTTCTTATGAGGTTCACAATTTGAAATCCTTCACAGATTTGGATTATAAAAAAATTATTCATTGTTGAGATTGGAGACTTGGGAGATTATCTATTGGAGCTTGGAACTTTGGAAGTCACAATGTTTGATTGTGCAATGTTTCAATTTGCCGTTGAAATGTGATTGATAGCTTTAAAACCAAAATAACAACCGAATCGCAAAGATGTACATTTGATTCCTAAACATTTTTCATGTGTTTTCATTTTCTAAATGCATTTGAATTTTTTGAAATCAAGCTTTTTAAATTCCTGAAACTTGCTTGTGTTTGTTTTGTTGGGGAGATGAGACGTGGGATGTTCTTGGCATTTGGTTGTGTTCATCCTCATTTTTATGTATTTGTGTTCTTTTTTCTTGTTGCTCAAGTGGCATGTCTAAACTTCCATTGAAGATGTAGCCCCCTAAGAACTTCAAATACAAATATTTGTTTGATGATAAAATCTTTCAAGGGGATGGTCCTTCTAGCAACCATTCTATTGATGATGATGATGTTTTTGTTGAAGTTCCTTTTGCTATGGAACCTCATTTTGTGTTTGTGGACCCAATTTTGACCCAAGAAAATGTTGAATTGACCAAGAAACAAAAGAAGGCCTATGAATTGAACATGCATTTTTAGGTTAGTTGGCCAATCAAGCTTCCTTAGGTAGAGTCAATTTTAGGTTCTAATGGGAAAGTTGTTCAAGTTCGGTGTAAGGTATGCACCCTAATTGAAGGCATAGAAAAACTTTTAGTTCCCAAGCTTGTTTCACTTTGGAAACATGAAAGTCATCATGAAACTTCTTGAAAAACAATACTCATGTTGCTGATGAAAAGTTTTAAGTTGCAAAGGGTCTTGAAAACATTGTTGTAGTAAATCATTCATGGTTCAATTCAAATTCTTGATAGGAAGAATAAGATTGTGCAATTTGCCTTAAATTTTCGCTTACTTAACCATGGCCACCGCATGAAAAAATAAACAACAATACAAAACTTATTTGTGCATTTAAATGTTCCTAACAATCCCATGGAACATTGGTTTGATGGGTTTGGGTGGGAAAGGGCAAATTGCTTGTGTGAACAAGTTTTGAAAATAATTCAAACTATTATGGCTAAGGAAAGTTTTTTCTTCTTTGAGTTGAAATTATTATTTTTGATAATCAATCCTAGCTTTTAGTACATGTGTATATGATGCATGCATGGAAAAGAATTCCTATATTAATATTCTCACATTTCAACATGTTGTTAAGGGTTGAAATGCAAACAATATTATTATTTTGATTATTCCATCCCTCATGTACATTTGGAATTCACTAAGCTTGTCAAAATCATGGGCATATGGGGGTTGAATTTTTTTTTAAATGTGAAGATTCAATGGATAAGCATGGTGGAGCCTTTGAAACATGTGATGGAAGAATATAAAACATTGATTGTCAAAATGTCGCAAGACAATGTTTTTGTTGCTCAAGCAAAGTTGAATTTAGACCTCCTTTGTGATCTCCACAGGTTGTTGGGCTTGTTTTGTTTGTTACCATTGTTGGAAGTAGTTAATGCCTTGATCAACTTCGTGCAAAAGATGGATGTTTTCATCTACAAATTTATAGTAGTTATAAGGATTGCCAAGCAAATCTTTTCATGATGTATTCAAAATTAACAATTAATAACTAGAATGAGCATTTTCAATCCACTTGTTGGGGTTAACCAGCTTATGTGTAAGGATGTTCTTGAGATATCCATCATGCAAGTGAAAAGTCAATGTTTTGTTGTAGCCAATATGTCCATTAATGAATTGGATTGGTGTTTTTTGGATTTTGAGATGATGAATGCTTTCAGCATTATGTATGCACAATTTTGGATGTAACATGACGTTAAATTTTCTTTTTCCTTACATTTCATTGTCATAAGGGGTCAATATTGTGAAGCAAAGAAGGTGAAACCTTCATTACTATAGGTTGTGAGACTTTTGAATGCAGACCTCATAAATTTGCAAATGTGATTATTTAAATTCACCATGGAGATGCAAGCACAAAAGGATCTGGTTAAGCAATTTGATATTAATCTAGTGATCAAGTTGTGAGTCACAATTAACAACAATGGCTTACCATGTATTTAGTTAATTCTGGACTTATTAACAAATAACCATTTGAAAATTCAAAATTTGGAGAGAAACTTTGATTTGGGGGCCATCGTGTGATGTAACAACATATATCAATAATGTTTTGACTCACTAAATGATTTATCAAATAGATGTCTCCAATGTTTTGCTTCAAATTCAATAAAAAACTTGATTCTAACCACCAAGAAAAGTTTAGAATTAACAATATAATCCATAATTAATTAAATACATGTTGTTTGTTCACTCAACAATTAAATGAATACTTGAAGTTGGTTGAAATTGCAATGGTGTCAATGTTCAAATCTATAAAAATTTAGAAATCTTTCTCCACAAATGCATTCATGAAGTTTGAAAAATAAATTGCACAATTGATTAAATCTACATTTGGACACAATTGTCTACATATTTGCACAAGAGTTCTATACTCACAGATAATTTCCCTTATTAGGAGGTTATTACAACTTGGAAGGATTAGAAAATCCAAATTGGTGTTGCCACTTACCAAGTTATGTTCTTCTCACAACCCAAGCTTCAAATGTCCCTATTTTCATGATTTGGACAAGTTTGGTAAATTGTGTTCATGTTTGGTTCCTTATGAGGTTACAAGGTTAACTAATATTTGGGTATGATGGGTGGGACTTAAAATTAAATTCGGAAAAATCTGATATCATATTAGGGTTCAAGTCCTTTCCAAAGTGATTGTGTTTGTAAGTTTGAAGTTTTGAACTTGGATGGACAAGTTCAGCCCGGATTCACAATAATAGTGGGTAGTAGGATATGGTGAGAAGGTGTACGAATTGCTCCATTATGTGTGTATAGATAAGCTGTCTGCCTCAAATATTCCCCTGTTGCATCAGCACAAGATATTGGTCGTATTTCCAAAGAGTGCACGAGGAGGAGGAGGAGGATGACGACGACAAGTGAAGAATTCCCGAATTGTTTCCTTGTGTCTTGGTGGGGTTGGAGTAGCGCGAGATGCACGCGACATTTTTCGCTAGCTCTCAAGGAGGCGGGGTACACTGATAAGCTGGTGGTGAATCTTTTTGGAAGCGGGATCTCGGAAGTGACAAGAGAGACTTGGAGATTCTGCAAGGTGTTGCTGTGGAGCACACGGTGCAACAGCTCAGAGCAGCCCCTTGGGTGCTCAGCTCAGCCCCTTTTTACACTAAAGCCTGAAAGCCCATGACTTGAGTGCAGAGCTTCAAACCCTAATTGTGAAGCTGATGATGCCAGGGAGCTTGGGCTCTGTTCTTTTGCTTTCCAACTTTGTTTCTTTGTTAAAGCTCGGGGTACACTAAGGCTAGTTCAGAACTTCAAATCCTAATTGTGAAGCTGCTGATGCCAGGAAGCTTTGGCTCTTATGTTTTTGCTTTCCAACTTTGTTTTGTTTGCTGCAAAGCCTAGGGGACACTAGGGCTAGTTCAGAACTTCAAACCCTAATTTGTGAAGCTGATGATGGTCAGGAGCTTTGGCTCTTTTCTTTTTGCTTTCTAGTTTTGTTTGTTGCAAAGCATAGGGGGGGCTAGTTCAGAATTCCAAACTATAATTTTTGAAACTGATGATGGTAGGGAGCTTTGGCTCTTTTCTTTTAGCTTTCCAGCTTTGTTTGTCTGTTACAAAACCTGGGGTACACAAGGGCAAGTACAGAGCTTCAAACCCTAATTTCTGAAGCTGATGATGGTAAGGAGCTTTGGCTTTATGTAAGAAGGAAAGCATCATCATCATCAAATATCAAGATCAAAGGTTCGAATGCCATCCTTTGCAAGATCATTTCAGTACAAGGTTGTTTACAATTGTGGTGAAAGTCACCAAACTGTCCTTTTTCCTTGTGTGTCTCACTGGCAAACTGATCTGGGCACCATTTTGCAAGAAAGCAAAAAAACAAACATTAACTCTCTAGCAAAGATCCCAGCAGCAGCAGCAACAACAGAGAGGTATACATACTTAGGCTTCCTACATGGTTTTGGTTAATGACGAATGCCACGGTTTTCGACGCTAAAACATGGGAATGGAACAAGGACTCGCTGACGATCATGGAGATGCAGGCGGCTGAACTCTAGGCGCTTTGTACATGCTATAACCTCAAGCTTGCCAAGACCAACAAGGCAGCCGTTGCAGCAGCCATCGTCAACCATCTCATGGTCCTTAGGGCCGATGTGGTAACGAAATAGGATGTGCACAATGCTATTGAGGTCACTATGGAGCAGGTTGCGGAAAACATTCTGGCTCCAGCAATGGAAGCTAAAATTATGACCGTTACTAGCTAAGTTGAAATGTTGCAAAATAAAGTAGATGAGATGGCTAAGAGCTTTGATACCATGCAGGACAATGGGGAGAAGTGGAAGGAGGTCGTGGGCAGGAAGGTTGACAAGGTTGCCAATAAGGTGGACCGAGCAACGGATGCTGACCTGGTCAAGGCTAGGGAGGCAAACATCCGAGTCACCGGGTTGACCATGAGCAAGGGGGAAACCTCAAAACAACTTATGGAGTTGGTGCAAACGGAGCTGCTCGACAGGTTGAAGGTTGCTGACCATGTGCAAGTGCAGAAGGTGCACTGACAGATGCCGTCGGGGCGACTAGATAAGGCCATTGACAAGGCACTGGCAGTCATCATCACGTTGGCATCGGTACACGACAAGCTCATGGTGCTGCGTGCTCGCAAAGGCCTGCAGGGCACTCAACTTGGGCTCGATGAGGACTTGACTCCTGCTCAGTAGGCCTAGAAACGAGCTGCTTGGGCCACCTTCAAAGAGGCCAAAGAGGCTGGCGAACGGGTCTACTAGTGTGGGGCCGATCTCTACATCAACCACAAAGTCATAAACTCTCCTATTGCATAGGGGGGCGGGGGTCAGAGACACTTGCGCGTGTGCATGTGGAACATCCATGGGGCCGCTATCACAAAGTTAGAAACACATGAACATCTGTTTGACCTATTTCAACATGTTGACGTTGTTGCTTTGACAGAAACACATCACTTCCCGAATGATACATTCCCTGTCTTATTGGGGTTCTGCTGTTTTAATGTTGCTAGGCCTGTGACTCCATAGGGTGTCGTTCGAAAGCACAATGGAGGCATTGCAGTACTAGTCAGGGAAACATGGGCAAATAGTACTGCTGTTTGGAAGACTGCAAAGGATGGGACTAGGATTTGGCTGCGCTTGGGTAATGCTTTCCAAAGGCCTTTGTTCTTGTGCATAGTATATGCTACTCCACAAGGCTCGCCATATGCGGACAGCAGCCTGTTTGAACACATATGCCAAGAGGTTGGAGAAGCCATGAGCTTAGGCGGTGTGCTTCTTGCTGGGGATTTCAATGCAAGGACAAGCACAAACACTGATTTCATTGATTACAGTCAATTAGTAAATGTGCTGTTGGTGCCACAAGCCATTGAAGACACCTTGCCCAACGATATGCTGGAGTGCCAGAACCGTGACATCGTCACAGCTAGATGGCGTCGTGAGTTCCTGGATCTTTGCAGAACTACTGGGCTGTTCATCCTCAATGGCCGCACACCAGGAGACATATCAAGGGAGTACACATGTCTATCCAATAAAGGTTTTAGCACAATGGACTATTTTCTTACGACAGCTGACCAATTAGAGGGTGTTAAGCGCTTAGAAATTAACTACGATGAAAAGTACTGAGGTCATAAAGATGTGCACTCTGATCATAGACCATTGGTACTTACAATCACATAGCAATGGCAACCCCCTCATGTTTAGCAAAAGGCAATCAAACACCTACCACATTTCAAATATGACACTGCCAAAGTAGTCGAGTTTAGCAGGAGTGTACAACATAACATCGGTGTCTGGGCAAGCCCAAATGTACTTGATGCATTTGACGTATAAATAACAGTCAATCTGTTACGACAATGCATCACACAATCTGTAGAAGAAGTGTTTGGAAATAGACAAGTGGCTTTAAGAAAAACAATAAAACACAGCCACAAACTTTGGTTTGACACAGAATGTCGCCAGACCAAAAGCCAGTTTGCTAAATTGTCACATGCGCACCCATATAGGCATGTCAGACTTAAGCAAATGAAATAGTTGTACAATAGGAAAAAACGTGCTTATGATGTGCTTAAGGCTAAACAGCTATGTGGTTTAGCGAAGACGGATCCTGTAACATTCTGGAAGCGGTACTGCAAGCGCGTTGAGGGTGTCAATGGCATCACCAGCGAAGCGCTCAGGGATGGCTTCCAGCAATTGCTCCAACCTCCGGCGGCATCAGCCACAGTAGGAGCTGTGATAGGTGCCGCTATTCAAGCCCAATGGGTCTCCTTTCCACCCAATGGTATTGATTGCGAATAGTTGAATGTTGACATCACACTAGTTAAAGTACAACAAGCGTTCAAAAAGCTAAAATGACACAAAGCTATAGGCATTAATGGCATCAAACTAGAGTTCCTTTTGGATGCGATTGTTGCCCTACAGCAACCACTATTGATTGCTTTTAACAAAATTATGCGCGAGGGTTACTGTGAATCACTCTCTGTTGGGATCATACATGCACTGTACAAAGGGGGTGATTGTAGTCAATTTGACAATTATAGGGGGATCACAGTAGGACCAGTCTTAGCCAAGGTGTTTGTAATGATTCTTGAGTCCTACATTAGTCAATGGGCGGAGACCAATGATTTACGCACGAAGGGACAAGCTGGTTTCAGAAAGGACTTTAGGATAACAGATAACTTGTTTATTCTTCACACTTTGACTGAACAAACCAGATTTCAGAAAAAGAAGCTATACACTTGTTTTGTGGACTTCAAAAAAGCCTTTGATATAATACCAAGGGACATGTTATGGTAGGTGCTGGAGGGACTTGGCATCAATGGGCGGATACTGGAGTGCTTGTGCTCCATGTACCGTCAAGACCAGGCCTGCCTGCTCCATCCAGAGGAGGGGCTCACGCCCACTTTCCTTTGCCGCATCGGAGTGAAGCAAGGATGCCCCCTCAGCCCGCTCTTGTTTGGCCTCTTCATAGATGGCTTAGAAAAACGGTTGAATGCTTTGGAGGGTGACACACCACCAATGTTGGGATAGCTAGTTGTTTGCTTGCTTTGTATGCATACGACTTAGCTCTCATGTCACACACTCCTACTGGATTGCAGAAGCAATTGGATGTCTTGTAAGCTTTTTGCTATGAGCGTCAGTTGACTGTGAATGTCAAGAAAACCAAGGTTGTTGTGTTTGAAACACGCAAGTCTGTGTGTTAGGCTTTTCAGTATGAAGGTGAAGCTATAAAGCAACTAAACTCTTTCAAGTATCTAGGTGTTAAGTTGCATGACACAAAAGGTATGCAAATGGCAATACAACGATTAGCAATGTCAGGGAAAAAGGCAATTTTTGCATTGCGGCGCAGATGCGCAGAGCTGCGCATCTTTAACCCAACATTACAATGCCAGCTGTTTGATGCACTAGTCAAACCAGTGCTTAGCTATGGATGTGAAGTATGGGCAGACCACATGGCACGCGAACAGTTAGAGGTGGTTCATCGGGCTTTTCTGAAGTCGTTGTTGGGGGTCAGCACCATGACATCCAGTTATGTCGTGCGGGCAGAGTTTGGCAGGTTTCCCCTAGAAATATTTTGGTGGCAACAGACCATGCGCTTTCTCTCACGTGTCAGTTCTGAGGTAGACTCAGATCGCATGCTCAGGCAGGCTAGCTCATGATGTACAACTGTAGTTGCTTGTAGCCAGGCGAAAAGTTTTACTCGGGAACCAGAGTGCTATGGGTAGAAAGAGCCGATTGCCTGGCTTGCTGGCTAGCACAAGTAAATGAACGACTGTCGACGTACAATTTGTGCATTGATAGCGATCAGCTGCCACCATGTGCTCGCTTCAAGCAATTGGCTGAAAGGCAATACATTGTACACCATCAAGTAGCTGTAGTTGACTCCAGCAGGGTGAGAGCCTATCTGGGGTTGAATAGCTCAGCACAGTATGGGTACAAAGAATACCTCTCCAGGGTAGACAATGCACAGCTTAGGAGAAGCTTGGCACGTTTTCGTTGTGCGAATCACAAGCTACAAATTGAACTAGGAAGGCAAGTCAAGCCTATGAAGGTGCCGGTGCAGTAGCATTACTGCAAATTATGCAACTTGGGTGCGATTAAGGATGAGGACCACTTCTTGTTGGTTTGCCTTGCCTATCAAAGTGTTCGAGCAAGGTTTAGAGGATCATTGCCACTAACTGCCATCACACCTTTGGCTGAATTGCTAAACTGTCAGCAGCAAGGCATCCTTGCTAGATTCTTAGTGCAATGTCAGATGGTTAGATCTGAATTGCTTCATTAGACTTAACGTCAATTGGGTTTTGGCCCGGGCGCTGTTTGGCCCACTTAATGACACTAAATTGTAAGTAAGATGCATCCATGTCATTTGTGTGTGTTTGTTTCTCCTCCCTTTTCAGCAATGGAGCAAAATTCTCCACTTGTTTTTTTGGGTGGGTGCCAGCTAGACTTACTTGAAATTTTTTGTGGGGTGCAGCTTGAACTTATTTCTTAAAAAAATGAATAGCCACTTTGGGCTATTTTGAAATATCTATGTTGGCCAAGAACTAACTCAACAAATCATCAAGAAGCCACCTAATCCTCTGTCAAAATTACATAAGAAGCCAGCCAGCTAGGCATATCAGAGGGCTGTCCTATTGCTCTACTCACGCACATTCTATATTTTATTATTAAAAAAAACCCTGCTTGTGACTCTACACACTGTTCAACTTTTCACCTGCAATGAAGTTTCCTGTTATAGGAAACAAAAACTACACTTATTGTGCTAATAAATTCATCTGCCTTTTTGGGGGGGAGGCATTCATTATCATCCCCAGATATCCCACCAGAGACCACATGGGAATGTGCAATAAGTTGAAACAACACTCAAGACATAAATTCATGCCCACATGTCTACTTACTCGACACTCCACAGTCAATCATTGCGATGACTAGTGGGGATAGATAGTCCACGAACTTGGCGCATATAAAAAGACTTGCAGCCAACAAGTTGGGTCATATAATAAAGACCATGTGCAGCCCTCGGGCCTCCAGAGAACATGCCCAGGATCCTGTAGGCTGCAGGAATTCACAGTGCCAACCAGTATCACAAAAATGACAAAAGTAAAATAAAAAAAAACACTTGTCCGGCACAGTGCCACCATCACAAAAAAGACAAAAAAAACTTGCCCCGAGTATGACAAACACCAGGCCAAGGAAATCACCAAATTTGTGGTGATTTGAATTTTCGTCACATGATTGGTACTCCTTCACTTACCCTTCCACCTTTGTTCATCCCTGTTGTGTTTTTACTCCCTGTTCTGCCTGTTTTTTTGTAAGGTGAAGTCATGAAGAAGATAGCTGATGGTCGTGTAACTAACCTCACAAAGTTGTCAGCACAAAATTCGTGCAAATTGTGGAATCAAGTGTTTGTGGTCGCAATTTCAACAGCAGATTTGGCTGAAGTTTTTGGGTGCTTCAATAAAAAGAGTTATTTCTCCCTTTTCCTTTTTCTTATTCCTTTGTACATTTTCTAAACCTATGGTGTGTTTATAAATAAAGTTTTGCAGGGTTGCATCATCAGTTATAGATCAAATAGAGTAAGAGTGAAAAGTTTCCAGTTGAGGGAGGAGGGTTCGTGGGATCCAGGCGCCAGAAAAGTCCATTATAATGCCCACCTATTTTTAGTATTTCTTCTCACTCTTTTGCACAGCCCGTACAGCCAGGCCGTCTACTTTAGGCTGGCCCAGATTCCTTAAAGAATAGCAACTTTGTTTGTAGTGTATTTTTAGGATAGTTCTAAAGTGAAACTGACGTCGGGTCTTCCAGAGTCCCCCAAGATCCCCGCCAGCCTGTCACAGTGCCTTCCAAAGTTGCGGAAGGTACTTCTTTTAATCTGCATACATCTTTCTGAATTTTCTTTCCTTTTCAATTTTTTTTTTTTCTTTTTCCAAAGAACGCTGAATGCCCCCCCCCCCCTCCCCCCAAACTTTGTCATGGTGTTCACATCGTGCCTAATTCGATTCTATTGTAGGGTTTAATTTGCACTGGCTATCGTGCTTTTCAAAAAGAATCGAAACTTTCTATTCATTCATTTTATCTATTAGTGCATTTTGCACAAGAGGCGAGAGTTCTGTGTCGAGTATCTTTTCAAAAGCTCCCACTGAAAAGCCTGAGGTATGGGGTAACCCTAAAGGATGCGAGGAAAAAGATGTGAGAAAAAGGATTTTGGTTTTTTTTTGGGGCGGGGGGGGGACAGGTTCCTATTTCTTTGCCATAGGAAGGGTCTCGCTGTAGACTCGTCCGGGATTTGAGGCACCTGTCACGAGGCCAGTGTCTCAAAATAGACCCTTCTGGTGGGACCCTTCTCCGGGACAGAAAAGTTCATCTTCATCCCAACCTATTCTAATTGCCTCTAGGCTCTGGGGTAGAGTGTGGGGAAGAGACGAAATAGGGCGGTGCCAAGGCCGGTGGTAAGTTGGGGGGGCGGGGACAAAAAAGGGCGGTGCCAGACCCACCCACTGGCCAAATCGCCGGGGGCCTGGCGTGTAGAGCCATTTTAATTCTTCGACTTTTTGGTGATTAAAATGCAGATAGATGATGCAGTGCCTAGTATGCTCCAACATAGCCCTTTCTAAAAACGAACGACGCTTTACAGTCTGACATAAAGGCTATAATAGGTGTGTAATAATAATCTGGCTAATTTAAAACTGATTTTTATAGAAGACCCAAAAAACAAGAATTAGTGGTTATGGGGGCAAAGACGGAAGATGGTCCTCACTCCTCACCTAGCTAGGTTTGGAATTTGGACTTTGGACCCTATTTCTACAAGCCTAACTTAACCAGTGGGTTTCAATTGCAGCAACCCAAGTCCCAGCGTTGTTCCGGTTGTTTTGTGGTCCTGATGATCACACAAGCATGGTGAGAGCCAGATCATCACGTGATAGCTATTGGAATACGTTGCATCCATGAAAAGTATAGCTACATCAGAGAGAATTATCAACACCCAAATAAATACCTGCCCAAAAATTTCTAGTGGAAATCTTGTCGAAAATGTTGTCTTTTGAAAGAAAGATACAGAATTTTTTTTCACAGATTCTTTATGTTCATTAACTGTTAAACGTCATTTGACCAAACCAGTCCAAGTTTGAAGAGGAACTAGCTCTTACAAACCTCAAGAAAAGCCATGTAAAATGTTGAAAAATCCAACTTGGTAGAGTTCCACACAACTTCAAGCTGGATCTTTTGGTTACAAAAAAAAAAGGGGAGGGTGAAAGGGGGTTGGGATTTGGTTGGGATTTAAAAAGTCCCGACTGGTGAAACTGAAATCTTTTTGGTTTTTGGGCAGCCCCGAAAATTCCAAGTTTTTAGAGATTTTGACCGAGCTACCATTCTTGAATGATTGCAAAATTTCTAGGGAAGATTGAAGGAATCCTTATGAAGTGGCTGGAAAAAGATCTGCACAAAAAGAGCTTTGGATGAAGAAGAATCAAACGGTGAAAGATGCACATCCAATGTGCATCCACACAATATCAAAGAAATAAAACATTTTTTTGACAAACTTTATTATTATTGTTGTTATCAGCCCTGTCACGTTCCCCCAAGTTTCCCAATCAAGGGTGAGTACCCTTGTGCATTGGAGCAAACACAATAATAACTCCATAGTTTGGTTTGACTTTGTTTGTTAGGTTTTCCTGTTCTTATGGGGAGAGGGGCATTTTCTTTTTTCTATTTTTCTTTTGATTCAGGGTGGGGTTGGCTGGGCTCCAAAAAACTTTCAATTGTTAGTCATAGGTGCAATAAGGTGTACATATCAAAACCCAAAAAATGAGTAGAACAACTTACAGCAATTTTTTATGACTTTTTTTATGTGTCCAAGTGTCAAACATGATTGAGCGTAAGGTTGTTTCATCAATTTTGTGTTGTTTCCAAATTGATCATCATCCACAAGAAAATTTAGTCAATTTGAAGACCTGTGCAATTTAAAGAATTGAAAAAAAGTAAAAAACAAAAAAGGTATACAACTTTGAAAATTGATCATAAAATGCCACAAAAATTTAGGAAACCCCTAGTTGAACAATTGTCCATAAATATTTCTGATTTTATTACAATTTGGTGAAAATTGAATCACATGTGCTTACTTACATATGTCCATCCATGAAATTTCATGACATATGTGACACCCCTGAAATTTAGAAAACTCAATTTTAAAAAAATAAAAATTGTATAACTCTGAAAATTGATCACAATATGCCACAAAAAGTTAGGAAAACCTTAGTTGAACAATTGCCCATAAATATTTCTGGTTTTTCTACAATTTGGTGAAAATTGAACCACATGTGCCTCCTTACATATGTCCATCCATGAAATTTTACATATCACACATAATTATTTTTTCCTTGGTGTTCTTATCCATTACACAGAATAATGCAACCTCCCCAAATTGAGTACAAAAGCCCCTACCATTGTTTTGCCTTTAGAATAAAATACACCTTTTTTCTGCGAGAGCCCTAACCAAAGCCACATTGAATTTCAAGTGTAACATTGTTTTCACTAACTTATTGAGTCTAGTTATATGCACCTTGTACATAATGTATGAGTTCACAATGATGGTATCAATGACGTGAAAAATGATCCAATGCCACCATTTGTGATCCCACCTTTGCAAAGTATAATGTTCACAAAATCAAGATCCTAGACATCAACTTTGCAACATCTACCTAGTAATGTATTAACATTTAGCTAATAAAGATGTCTAGTGGACTAGTTAGATGCCATTGAATGGCAAATGTGAGACCTATAGGATCAATTGGACTAAGAACAATGGACAAAATGGAAACTAATTTGTTGTCAAATTAGAAAACTATAGCAAGCTTATTTAAACATGCATGTGATACCAAAGTTGTCCTCTTGATCCTCTCTTTGGATCAATAGTCAAAGCCCTTATGATTAGTCCTACAAGTCCATGCAGCATGCACCCCAACCTTCAAAAGATCCCAAAACAATGTCAAGCTACAGAAAAAAATTTCACATGTGAGAATGTGATTCTTGTTTTTGTGCCCATCCATCAACCCATACACAATTTTGTACACAATTACATGTTTAACATCTTCATGACTTGCATCACAATACATTTCCATTTTTTTGCATAAACTTGGACTTGGCATTAGTTGAACACTAAATTTTTATTCCATACCTACAAGGTTTAGCTTTCATTTATTGTTGGATGGGTGAGTATTTCCCAATGGATTGAACCATTATTCCATCCACACACAAATTATGTTTTACATTCCAAAATTACCCACACAATTCATTACATGCCTCAACTAGCCACTTAATTAGTCTTTGCAGTTTTGTCATATGTAAGATCATCTAGGCCTATGTCAAATGTATTTTGATGTGCTACTACCTCCTCAAACAATAGATGGTAGTTTGTTGTTTGTTGATGTGCCACCACCCCCTAAAACAATAGATGGTAGTTTGTTGTGTTTTTCATTTGTTAGTGCTTCCTCCAATATCAGATGGTAAATTGGATTATTTTGATTTCCTATTGCCTCCTCAAGTAATTCTCCCATAGGAATAAAATCAATGAGTGGTGGAAGATCATCTTTCAAATCAATGAATGGCAGTAGATCATCCTCCAAGTCTTTTTTTGTTTCAAATGATTTTTTTACCAATGTGACACCCTTCCCATAATGCCTTAATGCTACCCTTTGAGCAACATGTGCATTTTTGTCCCTAAAGAAAAGGAACCATTGTTCCTCCTCCTTGGTCTTATGTTTTCCCACTACTAGCTAACTACCATCCATCATGGGATAATGAAAGTACCAGTAAATGTTAAATCGTGGAATTCAACAACCTAGTTACCATCAAGGAAAAAGGTTGTTGAATAAAGAAAGGAATAAGAAAGAAGATGAAAACACATGAGAGTAAAACTTGTTTAATGTTTGCATATCATTTATAGCAACCATCATCTTGTAACAATTACCATCTTATAGCAACTATAGTCATGCAATAGCTACCATCTTGCAATATCTATTGTCATGCACATATTGTCATCCACATACTTGAAAGAAAACCCCTAATCACTTGTAAACCTCCAATAGTTGCTACCTACCATTTGTAGCACCTATAGACCTTTTGTGGCTACTACCTATTGTCTACAACAACATTACCTTCCCTACAAACCCTAAATCTCATATCTACCTCCTTGTTGTTGCCTTCTAATGGTAGCTACCATCCTATGGCAAAAGGTATTTTTTACTCTATAGACAAAAAATAGAGAGAGAATATCCTATTACTTTTGTGAAATTAAAAAAAAAATATTACATAAGAAATAACAAAACATTATGCAATCAAATAATGTATACTACCTTCCCCCACTATTTAACATCCTCCAAGTAAAACAAAATAAAAACAATATGATATATTTTCAACCATTTTCCATTACAAGAATCAAAGTACAAGATACTTCCATACTTTCCACCTCTATCTTCAATGCCACAAACATGCTACTTCCAAAGAAAAGGATCTCCTAGAAATTTTAATCTCGAATACCATCTCTAATATAATCTCCTCCTTCTCCCCCCTCAAGAAATATATAAGGAACCCAAGAAGGATATTCACCACACAAAGGTGAAGTCCTTATCCTCCTAGATCTCCTATTCCAATCCCTTCCACACATCCTAGTTAAGGGAAATCCATCCATCCTTTAGATCCACTTGGATTAATTAACCTAGATGGTTTCAACCCTAGTAAATAAAAGATGGTAAATAGGATATTTACTATTAGTAATTAAATAGTTACTAGAATGTCCTTCTAAATGAACTAGACTAGGATATTATTTCTAGTAACTAATATTACTTCTATTAGAATTCCTCTTAGAATTAATTTTTGATTATTTTATCCCATGAAGGTAATTCATTCTCCTAACAATACTACCATCAGAAACCACTTTCATTTTAGAATTATCTTGAGATTGTTTTGCCATTTGATGGTAACTACTATCCAGTGATGGTACTACCGTCTCTTAACATCCATGGTGTTTAACCAACAAAGGACAATTTTCTACCCTTAACACAACCCCAAACATAAACTTTTTATAGAACATTAAATGAAGTGTCATCCTCATTTACATATTTAACCACAATTTTTTCACAATCAGAACACCCCCATGGATCGAATAAAAGAACTATAAACATGCCATACCTTCATGTGGGTCATCAAAACATCTCACATTTATCATTCCATAATGTTTGTGATCTACACCAAATGGACACTATTGTTCCAAAACTCATCAAACCCAACTTGTTCAATAACATTATGGGGCTATAAAAAAAAAAGATAACAATTAGCATAACAATTGGAAATAGTTAGAAACAATTTAGTGCAATTTGGGAAAAGATTGCCAAAAACTTTGAAAATTCACCAAACTTTCAAAACCACAAATTTGGAAAAAATTAATAAAAAATTGGGAGGATTTTCCAAATTCTCAAAACCCCAAATCTTGTGTTAATTGGACTATTTATATTTTTACTACAAATTTGGGGAACATTTTGCCAAGCTTTCCAAACCACAAATTTGGAAATTTTCATTATTTACACCATATTTTGTTGCAAGTTTTTAAAAAACTGATAAAAATTTGAGAGAATTTGCCAAATTTTTGAAACTACAAATATGGTGTAAATTGCATTTTTTAAACTTCAAATTTGGAAATAATTGGAAAACTTTTCAATAATTTGGAAAAAGAACTTTTTTGCAACTTCACATGAACATTAAGAAGATGACACCTTTTGTGGGACCTTTCATGTTAAGGGCTTCACCTTCTTGCCATCGTTGGATGCCACAAAATAAGAATATTACAATTTGATTTTTGAGAACCAAAGCCAGTTTGTCAAGAAGAAAATCAAGAGCATTAAGAACTTCTTAGTAGTGTTCTCTTTTGTTTTGAAAAATAGCAAACACTAAAGCTTGGGTGCCATCATTAAAAGTCAAACAAAAAGTTCTAACTTCTTAGGCATATTTTATTTTCTGAAAATTTGCACCTATAAAGGCACCATCATTAAGAAGAAAAATGAGAACTTCAATATCATTGAAAGCTTCTAATTTTTTATTTATTTTTAACAAGCAATGCCAACAAAGGGAGGAGTGTTTTACCCATTGTAATGGGTGTTGTAGAGAAAAAGATTAGTCCATTTTATTTTTGTTGGTTATATTCAAAGGTTTTGTTGTACAATTGTTTTTTGACAACAAAGGTAGATGACATTGTTGATCTTTTGAATGTTGTAAAGGACATTGCATTGATTTTTTTAATTGCAACAAAAGATGCCTACCAAAAGTTAGCACTATTTTCACCATCACCATGGGACCCTAAACTTGCAAGATGCATTTTTTAAAAAATTTGAAGTTGGGGGGGGCACACCACCATCTCCAAAATTTGTGTTAAGTAGAAGCTCTTATTTTTTCTCCAACTAAGATTTATGGCCACCATTCTTCACTAATAATGGTGTTGAGTTGGTTGGAAAAGCTATTTGCTTATCCTTCATTTAATCTTTTTGTCCAACCAAGTAACCAAATGGTATACCTCCTAAACAAGAATTATAATTTTGTTGGAGCTAGGTTCTTTGGCCAAAAAACTCCTTTGGTTTCTTCACCTTGTAACTTGTTCTTCCTCATCAACTAGGAACGAAATTTGTGGCATAATCAAATCTCCTTGTTTTTTATCTTCTTTAAACCAATCCTCCAACTCTTGGATGAGCCTGAATCACATCTTCTATCTAGAATTAAAGATAAACCTATAGCCTCCATCCATGTAAAATTTAATCATGAAGATGTTTGTTGAATAAATGGTTATTGTTTGATATAAAATTTGTTCACTTAACAACCTACTAGGTGAACATCAATAACAATGTTGTAGTTACAAAAACAAATTGTGTACCAAAAAAAAAACTAGCTATATTATATTTAGCGGAACATTATTGTAGTTTTTTTGTTTATTTATGTGGTTAATTTCTTGAGCATTTCCTTGTGCTTTGTAGATGGCTATTTAATTTTAAAGTTTTTCTTCAACAAGGTGCCATTTGCATGCTCAAGTTTGTATTTTCAAAAATCAAAGTAGAACATCGGAAAAGAATTAAAACCACACAATGGTTACACACACATCACAACTCCACAACAAGTTAGGTAATTTGTGTTATTTTGGTAGGTACATTGCACGTTGGGGTTAGGGCAGACCAAATTGGTCTACTTAACATTAGTTTGGTATGCCTTCATGTTTATGGGTTAACACATAAGTTGAACAATAGATGGATTAATTTTTTCCTTGAACCTTAATCATTTTAATCCCCAACGAAGAAAACATTAAATGGAATAAAAGTACCCCTACTATCCTTTAGCATGAATCCAATTTAAGAAAAATACAATAAAAAATTAGATGTTTGAAGATTTTAGGTTTTGTATTTTATTAATTGTCACAAGAAAACAAAACATTTTGATTAAGGATGAACCAACACTTACACTGTTATGTCACTACATCAAAATGCATCCTAATTCACTTTGGGTTTCATTAGATTTTGAGTGAATTTGGACATTTTTACCATGGTGAAACCAATCAACCCCCCAAGAAATGGAAACCAATTGCTATGGACAATGAATTGGTCCACTAGTACCTAATGAAATACAAATTTACCAAGCCATTTCACTTGCTAATTAATTACCTAGGTAACATGGAAATTAATTAAATTTAAATTATTTAATATCTAATGTAATATTGAACATTATTAATAATTTCATGATTTTCAACTTATGAATTATTGACATGTGTCACTACTTATGTTAAGTAAAAAACCTAACTTAGGTACATAGGCCATGTAATCAATTTAAGTAGACCTTACTTTAGGGAACTACATAAAAGAATATTCGGTCAACTTACCATTGTTGATCACAAACATACCATTTGTGAAGTTTGATCCTTTAACTTTTAGGATGAAAGCAAACACCCCTACCATCAAGCCACCACATTTGTTGTGATAATGTGTTACATTACATTCTATTTATCAAATACTTCATTTTAAACATTACGAAAACATAAACTTTGAAAATTCATATCTTATGGACATTTTGTCCAAATGAAGTGATTAAAGTTTTATTTTATTTTTTTCCAATAATGTACATAATTACATTATTTCCTTCTGAAAATGTAAAATCATTTGAACAATTTTTTTTTGAATATCATTATTCAATAACATTTCAATGACCATTTTTTTGAAAAAGAAATGTTTAATAAATGGATAATTTTTTTGTTAATATAATAATACTATCTATATTAAGTTACTTTCGATTATTCTAGGGCTACTTTTCATTGTTTTAAGTTATTTCACCTGACATTATTTACAATTATTCATGGTTATTATAAAAAAAAATTGGTTATTTTTAATTATTTCATCATAGTTTATTTTCGATTATTCTAAATTACTTTTGATTATAAAGGTTATTTCACCTTAGGCTATTTTTTACTATTGTAAATTATTTTTAGCTATTCTAAATTATTTCATCTTAAGTTATTTTGGATTATGTGAAGTTATTGTTGGTTATTTTTGGATATTGAAAATTATTTCACCTTATGTTATTATTGGCTATTATAGGTTATATTACCATAGGTTATTTGTGGTTATTCTAATGGTGGTTATTGTTGGTTTTCAATTGGTGGATATTATTGGTTATTCTGTTGATGGTTATTGTTGGTTATTTTGTTGGTGGCTATTGTTGGTTATTCTATTGGTGGTTATTAGTGATTATTGACAATTATTCGAGTGATGGTTATTAATAGTTATTATATTAATGGTTATTGATAACTATTCCATTGGTGGTTATTAATGGTTAATCTATTAATGGCTATTGATAACTATTCCATTAGTGGTTATTAATGGTTATTTTATTAATGGTTATTCTAATAATGACTATTGGTGGTTATTCCATTAATGGTTTTAGTAGTTATTTTATTGGTGGTTATTTTAAGCTTAATTAACATAGGCTATTAATTACTATTGGTGGATATTAATGATTATTTTAGGAGTGATTATCATAGGTTATTGGTGGTTATTAGTTGTTAAATTACCATATGTTATTAGTCACTCTTAATGATTATTTTATTAATGACTATTGGTGGTATTTCATTATAAATTATTATTGGATATTGTAGATTATTTTTCATAGGCTATTATTGGCTATTCAAGGGTATTTTACTTTATATCATTATATTTTATTTTAGATTATTTTAAATTGTTATACTTATGATAAAATAATTTATAATAACATAAAGTGTAATGACCTTGAATAACCTAAAGTATAACTTGAACATATATTAATTTAAAATAAAAAGCCTATAATAAGCTAGTTGGGCATACTTTAAGGTAAAATAACTTATAATAACTTAGGATATAAGTTAAAATAACTAAAATAACTTAAAATAATATAAAGTACATCATAAAGTAACATAAGGTATTTAAAACAACAACATAAAAATAAACCTATTTAACACAGTAAATTATAATAGTGAATTATGTTAACTAGTAGTGAAACATGATGTTTACATAGTGATGTTATAATGAAATAACTTTAACCATGGTGAAATCACTAAAATGGAATGAACTTATTTCACTTTTAAGGTCCCATAATGATTTATACTAATGAACTACACTCGAATTTTGTAATAGTCTACCTTCATTTTTTAAAGTGGGACTTGTTAGTGGGCTATATTTAAAAATAATATTTTTTTGGTGACCATCAAACTAGTCCCAAAGGAAAAAAATACATGTAATTAACAACCTAACCAACCTTCTTGATTAGGGAGAAGAACTAAAAAAATAAACTAGAAAATTGTGATAGGGGTTTATTGATGAACCACATAACTCTTGCCCTTGCCTTAGTACAAATAACATGTTTAACACCCCAAGTCTAGTCAAATTCTAAAGGAGGTCAATTCCATTTTTTCCAAATGACGTATAAACTAATATAGGTTGCAATAATTCATTAGGAAATAAAAATTATAATTTATTTAAAATGAAAATAGGGTGTTGAAAAGAAAATATACAATTTCATTTTGAGACTATATTTACATTTTGCAAGTTGGTATATGTCTTATTTTCTTACAAATATATTTTTTAATCATTTAATATAATAAAAAAATGTAGTTTCATTTGACAATTGAACTACTTTATTTTGAGTATAATTTATGAAAACCTCTTTTGATATTGGCTTGGTGGAAATTGAAAGTTGCATAATTTTGAAAAAAAATATTTGTAACAAAAAAATTTAGTCACTGTAATGTGCTTTCACCCAATAAAAGTTCTTGATTAAAAACATGCATTACAACAAAACCATGATTTTTATCCTAGTAGCAACTAAACTAATTATAAAATCAAACTTACTAATTGTCCATCTTGATTAAAATGAAAATATGTATGTTTGCTATGACTAACAAAAATGATTTATTTAAACAAATTAAACATACTAATGTACTATTGTACATGGTGTAATTAGAAATATATATTAAAATTTTACAACCCAAATTTAAATTTAGAAATTAAAATTGAATTATTGAAATAAATATTTAAAATTAATGTATCACTTTTCTACATTTTGAAATTAAAGGACATTACAAACTTCAATGGAATTATGAAAATAATAGATTAATTAAAATGAAAAAGCGAAATTAAAAACTATTGTCATCAATATCATTATTATGAAAATACAAAATAACATAATATGGTTATCATGCATAAAATTCAAAATATATTGTTTTGTTTATTTTTTTGTAATAATATTACTTGTTACCACACAAGGTAGTGTTGCCTTCTTTCTTGAATTCAATAATTGGATCAACATTGCAATTTATGTGTTTGGTAGCACCGCTATCAATGTACCATTTTCTTTTGCCTTGTTCAACGAAATCAAGCTCGAGATTGTTATGTGGCCAACTTTGGATCTAAATCAAAACACTCTTGGAAGTTGTTAACCTCATCATCACTTTCATTCTCTAACATGTTGATGGCATCCTTTTGATGTGCATGTTGTCAAGATCATGCTCTATTACACATTTCTTGATCTCATTTGACAACTTGACACAATTGCACATCCAATGACTTGGGTTGCCACAAAAGTTGCAAATTCCTTTCATGCTTGATGCATTTTGATCTTTTTCTTTGAATTTGTGGAATTTTGACTTGGTGAACAAGCCTCATGCTTTACCTTCACTACAAGAAATCATGGATTTATCAAGATTTTTAGTCAAAAAAGGTCCCATTTTGTACATTTACCAACTTGACCAATTAGCTATTTTGGAAAAGTTGATTTGAACACATTCACATTGACTACTAGTCAAGTTATTAATGTGTCCTAATTGACCAATGGTTTTTTACCAATGGTTATATATCTGTCAATTAAACCACCTAGTCAATTCGATAATCAATTCATGTGGTCACATGTCAACATCCTACACCATCCTAGTTTGTGTCTTTTTGCCATGTGTCAACATATGGTTAGTTCATTATTTGTAGGAATATGGAATTTTGGTTGTTGTTATTTGACAACACGAGTGGTTTTTTTCATCAAACTTCATAATATCAACCATGACTTAATCGACAATTTTTTTGACCCAAATGGATGATGCCATGTGGTAATCAGGGCCTAGTCAAATAAGGTTAGTTTAGGTGATATACCCTAGGAAGGCTAAACTTAAGCATCATAACCTAGGAAGTTTAACCTAAACAACCTAGCCTAAGAAGTGTAGCCTATGCGACCTAGGTTGAAAAATAAACTAAGTAGGCCATTTAAGCAAGGAACCTAGGTAGCAACCTATGCCATTTACCTAGGTTCTCAATGTGACAACTTGAACCCCTTACATCCACTTTCAAGGTTCAAGTCTTTAACCATTGCACCATAATTTTTTTATGTAACAAAGTTACCATCACAAAATTATAAACAATACATTAAAAAAAACTTAAATCGAAAACCCAATAACCTTTATTAAGCTAGGCTTAGCCTACCCTAGCTTGGAAAACCTAGGTTATCCTAGGTTTATATAGTTTAATGTAGGCATACATAGACTAAACTATGCTACCTAAGCCGACCTTGGTCCACCTAGGCTAACATAAGCCTAACCTGACATAACTTAGAATAACTATCAAACCTTAAAATGCAAAAGTTCAAATGTTTAGTGCAAAAACTAAAATGTTCTTGTAAAATGAAACCCTAAAATAACAACCTTATACCCTAGTATCCTTCAAGCCTAAACCCTATTCCTAAAGGAGTTAAAAAGTCAAGTATACAATCCCAAAAGTCATTAATCAAAACAAAAAAATCAAAAAGAAAAAATCAAGTATAAGATAAGTCATATATATTATTGATGAGTCATGGTAATGAATGATTAGAATATCATATTACAATTATATGTCCAATCTTTATAGTTTGTACACAATCTAGGGTTATGCAAAAATAATTCCAAAATTAGGTTTAACACTTAGTTGTCAAAAAATTGTTAAATTTTAGCATTAAAGCTATGCAACGAATTTATGTGTTTATTCAATTGAAGGTCAATGTAGGGATTCTTTGTTGCATAAAAAGGTTTTAACTCAACATTTTATGATTCATTTGTATAGGTCTATTCATTTTTTCAAATTTAAAAGCCTATGCATCCATTAGGTTATAATGCATACATAATTTATGGTTTATGCAAAAAAAATTTACAATTTAGGTTAAAGGTTTTTTGGTCATTCGTACAAAATTAATTAGTTTCTAGATGAGGGTTCAAGTTCCATTAGTTCAAATGTTTACATAATTTAAGGTTGATGCAATTGATTATGTAGGAATTACATTGACCTAGATTTGGACATTTGTATTAGATATTGACAATGTGGGTATTGTAGCTTCTTGAACTTTCTAGTTGCCCTAACCTAGGTGGTGGATGATAAAGTATTTTCAATACTTGCATTTTCCAACCTTTCTATGACCTAAATATAATTGGTAACAAAAATGATATGGGAATTGCAAGGACTTGGGTTATTTGCATTTCAATTTTGTAATAGGTGCCCCATCTCAACATGAGGGTATTATGGAAACTTGGTTCATTATCATTCAAGTCTCATCACATTACGATTGGTTCAATGTATGCAATACCCTCAACCATAGTTTTGCCATTTTGATGAAAAATACTTTAAAAATGAAAAAATGAAAAAAAACTATGCAATAGTTGCATTTGAAACATAAAATCTTGGTTGAATTTTTTATGTTTCAGGCAATACCCAATGTTGCGCATAAAATATCCGTTGTTAATGATGAAAAAAATACAATGATAGTTTTGAATTTTGTTATAATTAAAAGAAAATTAAAGAAATTAAAATCATGATTTTGAAAAAAAAAGGAATAAAATATTTTATAAAAATAAAAAGGAAATAAAATCGTAGAAAGAGAAATAAATTTAGCCAAAAGATAAAAGTGTAGCCAAGAAGAGATATAGGTTTTGCTAAGAGATTAAAGTTTAATGAAGAAAAGATAGAGGTTTTGCCAAGAGATAAAAATTTCACCAAGAAGATATAAAAGTTTAACTAAGAAGAGATATAAATTTTGCCAAGAGATAAAAGTTTAGTCAAGAAGAAATAAAAGTTTAGCCAAAAAGAAATATGGCTTTTGTCAAGAGATAGAAGTTTAGCCAATAAGAGATACAAGTTTTGCTAAGAAATAAAAGTTTAGCCAAAAAGATATATACATTTAACTAATAAAAGATATAGGTTTTGGTAAGAAATAGAAGTTTAGTCAAGAAGAGATAAAAGTTTTCCCAAGAAATAGAAATATAACCAAAAAATGATAAGAGTTTTGCCAAGAGATAAAAATTTAGCCAAAAACAGATAAAATTTTTACCAAAATATAAAATTTTAGTCAAAAAGATATAGGAGTTTTGCCAAGAGATAAAAGTTTAGCCTGGAATAAATATATGTTTTATCAAAATATAAAAGATAAATACAGGATTAGTTGTTAGTTCATAGGCAGGGCTAAGATGTAAGTCAGTAGGGTAGCTAGGTGGGAGGGTAGCATGGAGGTCAGGGTTGGGAAAAAATTAAGAACAAAACAAAATGATCAAACGTCAGCAAGCAAAAAAGATTGACTATAACAGAATGTCGATTAACATAGGGTAAAGAGGCAGATGGAAAACACAGCCCCTCCTATGGACAGAATGGCCAACTGGTGCAGCCATGGGGGCTGGTTCACTCTGGCCCTCTAAATGAAAGCACAAGGGCCATGCATTTTAATTTGCTTTGTGAACCATGGTTACACAGGGGATTGTCAAGCAAAGACAAATCACTATGTTGTGCACCCATCATCCCATACATAAGAGAACAGGTTGATGGCTGTTGTGTGAGTTTGGCCCAAGTTTTGGGCGTCCCTTGGGAATGCACAGCTCCTAACCACCGCCAACAAATCAAACTCAAATAAACAAATCCAGAATTTTAGGAATGAGTAAGTGTTGTTGCATTTACAGATTTGCTTCTTTAAAGTTCTGATATTATCCACCACCTGCTACAAGAAGGTACTACCTATTAGGTAGTCTCTAGACTCTAGAGGATCTACTACCTCACAAGACTATTAATCAAACATGTAATCGCATGTTGAAACCCTGCCAAACTTCATTAAACAAACACCCAGCAAAGGGGGAAAAGAAAAGAAGGAACATAGAGAGAGGACCCAAATCTGAGCCAGAAGAGCAAAGCCATAAAATCTGGGTCACTATGGAGGATCGGAAGAAATCATGTTCCAGAGCCCCCAATCATATTGATTGATCACTGAATTCGGTGTAGACTAGGAATGATTTTGTTGAGCAGACTAAGGATTGGGTTCAATTAAGGGATTAGTTAAATATTAAATATTGAATACTTTAGTGGGACCTAATTAAATGTGCCCAGTATTTGTCTGAACAGTGGTGCGCCTACTACTTCCATTATCTCCTTGTGGTTGTAGCCCATTAGTCTGACGGGGAGTCTGCCACCGATCCTCTGAAATGAAATCTCCCACAGACAGAGAGGTGGTAGTCAAAGGACTTCAAATTTAATACCAAGCAATATAACATTGGGCCTTCTTCTGATCCATTATTTCCCTGTAGTATCCCAAGACTCTGATGGGTGTCTGCCACACACCTCTACTCGGATCAGGTATATATTATGTATATACAAAACCTATTTAGTATACCGGAAATATTCAATACTTCAATCCTGGGCTATATAATAGTTTTCTTAAACATGAAGAACCCTACTCAGGATAGGCACCTATCTTTCAACTAATTAGCTAGGGCGAGCCAAGAGTTTCGTCGACGTGGAAACCTACTCTCTATATTTTTAAGCATATTAATGAGCTTCAACACTGTTGTCAGGTGTGCATGCCTCATGGACGTGTGCCCGAACTATAGTAGGACAGTCTCACATGAAGTTGTGGTTGTACAATGAAGCCCAGACACCATGGAATAAGCATATGATCACATGTGTGGGGTTCCTTGTTCCAACGAGTGCTGGGTGGTTCTTGGATTTGATCAAGAACCGGTTCTAGACCATTAATTAGAGAGGTTCCGGTGTAACCAAAATTGGGGGCAAAGAAGTTTTGGCCACCACATAACTTGCATTGTCTCTCATACACACAACTTATTCATACAATTGACAAGTTTTATTGATAGTATCTTGGAAACAGACTTTCAGGAATTAACACACACACTCCAAACCCAGGGACCCTTATTCCATTATCCCGCATTAGAGAAGAATTTTCCCAAACTTGTGCACATTGGACTTGTAAGACTTATGAACCTAAACACTGTCATCCTTTCCACCACCTCTGATTTCAAGTTAAGGAAAACACAATGCATCGCATACATTATTCTGCTCTATGACTTCAAAGAAAACTGTTTACGCCGTGGAAAGTAAAATTGGCATATGGCCTTCATCTTGTTGAGAATAGAACAACCCAAAAAAACATCAATTTTCACAAAATACTTAGCTTCCTTTGCCAAGAATGCTACTCCCTTAAATCCTTACTCTCTCTCTCCCTTATCTCCATCCATCAACTTGCATTTGCACCATACAACGCCTTCATCCAACAAATCCTCACAAAGCTTATCAGCCAATGCAACACTCAACCACAAACTAGAAATTGAAGAAAAGAAGTAAAAGCATAATCATTGCTAGATGCCATCGCCTCTCTTCTTCAAAGACAAACTACCAAAAGGTGATGGTCACATCACCATGCAATAAAGCACCAAAAAAAAAACCCTAATTATGTCATACAATACACAAGATATGCCTTTAGGTCACATATGTAACCATTCCCATCTTGATTTAGTTACAACCTTGTAGTTTCCATCAAATCACATTGCAAGATAAAATAATTGAACATCCCTTAATGGCCGTTGCTATTGATTTTCATCACACCCCTTGATAATGCATGTGCGTCCTCCTTCATGAGACTCAATTAGTTCCTTTTAATCAACATACCCTACAAACAAGTATGGTCCTTCCCAATTTGCTTCTAAGCCTTTTTCTTTCCTGGCTTTTTCATTTTCACCATGTCTTTTCTTGCAACAAAACTTGGAAACATCTATTTCCCTTTTCTTAGAGCATACATTTTTTAAAAAAAATTTGTTGCACCTTGTCCACATACCCAAGAATGTTAAAGTGCATGCCAACAATCAACTCCATCTTGGCAATAACATGTTTTGCCATCTTCTCCATTCCAATATTATCATTAATCTCTCATGTAAGTAAACCTAGATAATTGTCCACCTTTACCTTAGGCATTCATCTAGTCATGATCATAAAAGGTGAAAATTTAGTGTGGGCTTACATCCGACATTAGTATCCAAACAAAACCTGCTATAATTGTGAATCTCATTTGTCTACATATTTTAGAAGATGAGATAACTGTCATGGCTTGGATCCAACAACACAAAAGTAGGGTACATAGATTCAACAATGCTACCATGTCTCAGCGTTGCAACAGTGCAGCAGTGCAGCCACGTCTCTGAAATGCAACAGTGCAGCCACGTCTCTGAAATGCAGCAGTGCAGCCACATCTCGGTAGTGCAACAGTGCAGCCACGTCTCCAAAATGCAACAGTGTAGCCACGTCTCGGCAGTGCAGCAATGCAGCCACATCTCGGTAGTGCAGCAATGCAGCCACGTCTCGACATCTCAAGATAGGATGGTTCAGGGTTATAAAAGGAGATGGTCTGGGGGACAGCCCTCCAGCAGACCAACACCAGTTGATGGATCAATAGAGCTCTTAGTCCTTCAGTATTGTCCTATTTTGTCTTGTCTTGTCTGTATTTCCCTGCTTAGTTGTAGCCATGTTTCCTTGCCTTGCTTCGCACTAGTCCGGTCCATAACAGTTTGGTCTGCTCCTTCTTCTATTCAGAATCAATAGCCTTGTTGCCGTTGTCAACACTAATAGCAACAGGATCTATAACAGTTTTGTTGTTGTTGTTGCGATGGTGGTGCAGATGTCTTGGCAGTTTTTCCATCATCCTCGCCATCATGCCCTCTTTCTTATGTGCCAATTGTTGTTGTTCTTCACGATCTTCTACAGCCTAGTGATTAGCGTCTGACTTACTTTTGCTTATTCTTGTGGCTTGCCAGATGCATCTCCACTAGCCTGCCATAGAAATCCATTTGTGCCAGTGCCAAGCTAAATCACATCTTCTTCTTTTTTAGCTTCTGCAGAGTTGGAATTGCTAACTATAGTAATTTTCACGGGCGCTGGAAGATTAAACTTGCCCATTGCTCCTCCATCGATTTTTGCAGGAATCTGAAGATCGACATTTGTAGAAGTTACGTTCTTTTAGCTTGCTACAGTTTCAAGCGCTGCCACATCCGAATTCTAGACGGGATCATACCCATTTTCTTGAGATTTTTGTTGCTTCAGTTCGGAACCACCACCGTTTGCATCGAATCCAGAGGCAGAAATCACGTCAGAACCGAGTGCAGTAGCACCATAACAAGACTCTTGTTGGACCTCAAGCCTCCCTACAACCTTCAACCTCATCGTTATCATCGATAACTACCACCATGGATAACTCGGAATCAAACATTGACCTCAATCAAATCCTCGCTGCCCTTCAGCACTTTCAACAAGAAAATGCCACATTTAGAGACTCAGTGAACCGCATGCAAGATCAGCCACAACCTCCTGCCCCAATACCCGTTGCCCTTGCAATGGTCGCCCCAGAGCCCAAGATCAGCCTGCCAAAAAAGTTCGACGGAACACGCCCCAAATTTCGAGGCTTTGTTAGCCATGTACGCCTGATCATTCAACTACACCCTCGTCACTATTTAGATGAGACCACTCGTGTAGGATTTGTTGGAACCCTACTCACTGGGACAACTACAGCATGGTTTGCTCCCATCCTGGAAACATCATCCCCTCTCCTACAAAATTTCAACGCCTTTATGGCGGAATTTGAAGCAGTGTTTGGGGACAGTGACAAGGCCAGGACTTCAGCCAACAAGCTGCGTCGACTCCAGCAAGGGACACGTTCGGCCACCGTCTACGCCTCAAAATTCAGGCAGCTTGCCTGCGACGTCAACTGGGGAGAAGCTGCCTTGATTGATCAGTTTCGTTGTGGGCTTCGTGACGATGTTCAAGATCTTTTGCTGACATTCGCAAACCCTTCTTCCTTCAGTGAAGCCATCACCCAGGCAATTTGGTGCGACAATCGTCTGTTTGAACATCGCCAGGAAAAGAAAGTCACCTCCAACGCCTAGCTTTGGAATAGTCGCCCTACTACACTCCCCTTAGTTCCCCAAACAACAATAGTTGCCTAACCTGCCTCTTTCGGACATGCCCCGATGCAGATTGACACAACCAAGTTCAAACCTTTGACAGAGGCCGAGAAACTTCGCCGATAAACAAACAACTTGTGCCTCTACTGTGCACATAGCTCGCCAGTGCCCTCAAAAGCTTGTCAAACTTCAAGTGCAAGCTGTGGAAACTCCCCAAGTATTGGAAAACAAAAACATCTAGTCATAGTAAGACCCGTGCGACTGGATCTCACCCGGCACCACCTTTGCAAAGGCTCCTGTTTAGCCGTTGGTCCCAATCCTAGCTTCACTCAGCATGTGGACATCATTCGTATTCCAGAAGAAATACCACAAGTGTCAGCATTGGTGGATTCCGGCGCCACCTCTTCTTTCATCGACCAAACATTTGTCGCCCAACACAACATTCCTGTGGTCAAGAAGGCAACCCCTGTTCTGGTGGAGGTTATTGATGGGAGAACCATTGCTTTTGGTGCAATCACACATGAGACAACCCCTCTGGAACTCTGTATCAGTAAGCACGCGAAAAAATTTATTTTCAACATCATCTCAACCCTTCACCATCCCGTCATCCTTGGTCTGCCTTGGCTAAAAGCGCACAACCCTATCATTGATTGGCGATCTAGAACCCTCACCTTTAGCACACAACGGTGCACCTCTCAAGAACCCCAAGCCCAGAAAAACACCTTGTCAAGTCCTACCAAAAACCCTGTGGTCAAGAACCCAAAGAGGGTCGGAACGAATTCCAGTCTTGTCAAGTCCTGCAATCAAGAACCCCCCGGTGGCTAGAACCAAACCTTGTCCTGTTAAGAATCCTGTCGAGAATCCTGTCGAGAATCCTGCCCAGAAAACCAACCCTATCCGAATCTTCTTTGATGGAACAGTACCTTTCTATCAAGCTACTAAGAATCTTCAAGTCTTTGCCATCCATGTCAACCCAGCCAACAACAAAAACCCCCAATCAGAACCAAAACTTGTCAAACTCCCCGAGAAGTACAAGGACTTTGTTGATGTCTTTGAAAAGAATAAGGTTGATCAGTTCCTCGAACATCGTCCATACGACTGCCCGATTGATCTAGAGGAAGGACACTCACCACCCTTTGGTCCTATCTATGGACTATCAGAACCGGAACTCCAAGCCCTGCGTGATTACTTTACTAGAAACCTTGCCAAGGGGTTCGTCCAGCATTCCAAGTCTCTAGCTGGCGCCCCAATTCTATTTGTCAAGAAAAAGGATGGCTCCCTCCGACTCTGTGTGGATTATCGTGGACTAAACAAGATAACCAAAAAAAATCGATATCCCTTGCCTTTGATTTCAGGCCTCTTAGATCGGCTATGTACCAGGAAGATCTTCACCAAGCTTGACCTTCGTGGAGCCTACAACTTGCTTAGGATTCACCTTGGTGATGAGTGGAAGATAGCCTTCCGCACACGCTACGGCCATTTCGAATACACGGTGATGCCCTTTGGCCTCACCAACGCACCCACAGTCTTTCAGCATCTGATGAATGATATCTTCTGGGAGTACATGGACGAATGTGTCGTGGTCTATTTGGATGACATTTTAATCTTTTCCAAGAACCAGGAAGACCACGACAAACATGTACGATTGGTGCTGGCGA
>Ga0116227_10003019_pt1 | contig 37806 bp, 31 predicted proteins | sample S1TSphgellanicum_FD_89693 | JGI IMG/M metagenome (GOLD analysis project Ga0116227, IMG submission 89693) | Host-associated microbial communities from peat moss isolated from Minnesota, USA - S1T2_Fb - Sphagnum magellanicum MG | ecosystem: Host-associated > Plants > Peat moss > Unclassified...
AAGATCGTGACGGCAAGGATGCCCTCAATCTGGAGCAACTCCTCGACGCGCGGCCAAAATGCCTCGAGCGGATCGGCCCGGGTCCGCCATTGGCGTCCCTTGTTCTTCTGGGAGGGAAGCTGCGGATCTTTCTCGATCCGGCGTGCGCTGCGCTCGCTGATACCTGCCTTGGCGGCCGCAACGGCCTGACTGTGATGGCGACGATGGGTCATGAAGAGAAATACCTGCTGATCGGAAATGTGGTGGCCCGGCATCGCAAACTCATCGTCCTTTGTTCGATGAGTGTTCCGATACCACCGCCCGCCGCAGCCCTGATCAGTTTCCCCCGAATAGGGAGAAAAAGATCGCCATCGGTTGTCTGGGCCGCTCTCCGGTCGGGGCTATGCCCCTCCCTGCGATCAGCCCAGACAACCGATCCTACCGGCCATCATAGTCGCCGCCCAACCGGCCATCGTTATTGTCGCCGCACACTCCCGCGTCATCTAGGGCATGAAGCTGCGGAACGCCTTGCGGCTCTCCCTGCTTTCGCAGGCCGGGAGGGTGTAATCGTCAATTGCAACGGCTTAGGCCTACACCTCGCCGGGGCCATCATGCCTCTGCCGGATGACTTCGCCCCCTGCTTAATCCTAGACGCCTCTGGCAGGGTTCGAGAGACCTACAGGGCCATGGAATCGGCTGGGACACTTAAGCGCCTGCCGGGCTTCCAGGCCGACTACAGCCGTCTAAAGGTCCGCCAATGGCACCGGGCGGCCAGTCGCTCGACCCTCAAGGATGAAGGAGACCGGCAAGAGGTCCTGGCGTCCGTGGCGGCCCTCATCGGGGCGGAACATGATAACGAGCCATGGCTTATCATCCATGCACAAGACCGGCCCACAGACGGCTATAGCGTGGTTGAGGAACTGCGGGGCCTTGTGGCCAACCCTGAACGCCTATCGTTCCTGCATTGGGGCAACCATCACGGGACCAACGAGTACCGCCACATTCGCCGCGTGATGGTCTTGGGGCTCTGGCGGGCGCCTCCCCCAGCATATACCGCTCTGCATATCGCGGCTGGTGGCTCGGTTGACCTAGCGACCGACAAGGACACGCTGGATGCCATGGAAGCCGGGGAGCATCGGCACAACCTCCTTCAAGCCGTTTGCTGCGCATCGGTCCGGCAGGGGCATGAGGGGGTTTGTGGGGACTGCGAGGTATATGTGGTCGATAGGTTGAAGGACGGGACTGCCTTGTTTCAGGAGACATTCCCCGGCGCCATAGTCGTCCCGTGGAAACCTGTGGGCCAGAAAATGCCCAAGGGGACCCTGCGTGTCGTGGAGGCTATCGAGGCCGAACTGGAGGCCACCAGCGCCCGGACAGTGTCTAAGGCGTCTGTAAGGGCCCGGCTGGGTATCGGTGAGGAGGGCATGCGGAAGGCGTTGAAGGCGCCCGCGCTGGCCGAATGGATGACCCATAGGGGACTGGTGGTTACCAGGCGGGGGTTTGAGGTCCTGATGGCTGCTTGAGTCTAGGGCCTCTCCGGTCCCTCTCAAGCCTTCGCATGGGCGTCCGCAAGAAGTGTCGATCTGCCATTGGGAGCCATAAATTCAAATAGCTATAAATCATAGCGTTATGTATCCACGCCCTCGGAAATCTGCGGTTTTGGCTACCCTATTATTCCCGGACGCTACAACGAGCGGTGGACGCTGGATAAGCCCGAAGTCCCTGGCACCTTGGGCTTTGCACCCCGCTCAAGACGCATCTAGCCGGGCCACGAGGTTACGGACGGACGAAGCGTGCCAGCGGCCCCCACGGGCCGTTACAATGCCTTGAGCGTTAAGGGCTTCAGCTATGCCCGCAAGGGATACTACGCCCTCAGCCTTCAGCCGCTCAACGGTGGACCGCAGGCGCTCTGCCCGATCATCCGCGTTAGACGACACGGCCTCAAGCGCCGCCACGGTTCCCTTTCCGGCCCTGCGGAGTGCTGCGGGCCCATTGGGATTGCCAAGGCGGACACCTCGGGCCTTCGCAGCGGCCAAGGCGGCTTTGGTCCGGTCAGAAATAAACTGGCGCTCCTGCTGTGCCACAAGGGCCATGATGCCCACCGTAAGGTCATTAGCGTCTGGCATATCCGCAGCGACGAACCGGACACCGCTATTCTGGAGGGTCAGGAGAAAGGCAGCATCACGCGACAGGCGATCTAGCTTAGCGATCACAAGGCGGGCACCGGTCAGGCGGGCACGCTCCAGCGCCTTGGACAACTCGGGGCGATCCGCTCGCTTACCGCTTTCCACCTCTTGATAGGGCGGGGCTATCAGGTCCCACCCTCTGGCAACGCAAAGCGCCTCCACGGCGGCCCGCTGCGCCTCAAGGCCTAACCCCGATGCTCCCTGACGGGCTGTGGAAACGCGGTAGTATGCAACTGCTCGGTTGGTCATCTCAGGGCCTTACAAAATCACCTGACGAGCGTTAGTCGGATTTGTAAGGTGAGGTCAAGAGTAATCCTAATGCCAGAATGTAAGATGAGAGGGCCGGGCCAATCGCTGCAAAATGTCGGCAATCCTCGACCAGCTTCGCCACTCAGTTGCATGCACCCCGCTGGCCGCCCGCTCCCGGTGTCCCACGAGAACCCCAGGGCCCGGCGGGAAGCCAGTCAGCCAATTTCTAGGGTCCCCTGTCGTCCCGGCGGGTTCCCCCGGTGCCGCCAGGGGAAATCCGGATTCGAAATGGCCGCTTCGCTCAAGTCGATCCCGCGCCGGTCAGACCCTGCATCACTCCGCCTTTTCCCTGAGATTTCTGATGGTTAGATTTCCTTGCCGGACTATTTTGGGTCCCATGCCGGTCCTCAGGGGACCCCGAGCGCCATTGTGATCGGCCAGATTGATCTTAAGGTACCCTTTTAAGGCCGAGGTTCCTAGGGTCCCCTATGGGTCCCATACAGGCATTTAGGAACCATCCCGGCTCCCAGGAGGACCGGCAGGGAAAGCGCCCGTGCCCTTTTTGCGGACGGGGCACCTTGGGGTCCAGATAGGCTTCGGCGGCCCTTAGCGGTAGGCGCCGCGCCTTAGTGCAGACGTAAGGATAACGCCCTTGGCCTCATGCCACTCCGGGCGAATAGTGCTGACATATGCACAAGGGCCCCAATCATCGGCCCCCGATCCTCCAAACGTGTAGCACCTTTGTTCCCGCCCGGCGCCCGCAGGAACACCATCCGACAGCCCTTCGCCCGGCTGTCCCCTCAACCTCATTCGGCCCTGGCAGATAGCTACTGCCCCCCGCATGATCCGCGTCCGCCTCCAGGGCGCATCATCCCCTATCGAAATACCGAAATTGAATAATCTCAATACTACCCCCGCCACGCTGACCACGTTGTTTTTCCGGGAAGATAAGCCGGTCCGCACCGTCACCTTTGAGCCCGGCGGGGTTCCCTACTTTTTCTTGGACGACATTTGTGAGGCCGCAGGCTGGCACGCATTCTCTTCCGGACGGGTAGACAGCAACTATTTTCCGTCATTCGGAAAGCGTACCGCCGAGGGAGTGGGCGAAGACGGCGCCCCCTTCGCGGCGACAGTATTGTCCCCTACGGGTGTCTTCTATTTCACGGACCTTGTGGACCCCGGAAAGGGTCAGCGGGTGGCGGCCTGGGCCAAGCGCGAAGCCCGTGCGCTCTGCCCCGATCATCCGAAGAACGACCCGGCCATGTTCCTGACGCTCGTGTGGAACGACCGCCTCCCCCCTCGACCTTACAAGTTCTCGGGCTATCGCAGCGAGTGGTGCGCCCTCAAGGATGCCCATACCCGCGCTGTTATCACGGGACGCGGCATCGAGGCTCTGCGGTGCGGCGACGAGAATGACTGGGCGACTCGTTGGAAGACCGAAGAGGACGCGGCTTGGGATAAGGTCATTGCGACCCTTTCCGCCGCAAAGGCAGGCGTCAACTGATGGGCGGCCTGTTTAGCGGGTCCTCGAAGACCGAAAGCACCTCGACGTCCAGCACCGGGCCCTCGTCCTTCCAGCAGCCGTACCTTACGGACCTCTTCAACTCCGCGCAGTCCAACTACGACTCCAAGGCCAGCACCCCGTGGTATACGGGCGAGCTGTACGCCGGGATGTCCGATCAGGCCAAGGCGGACCTCCAGACCACGCGCGACTATGCGACCAATCAGGGCCTAGGGACGGCCAACCAGCTTACCTCGCTGGGCACGAGCCTCCTCGGGAATTACGATAAGGCCAACTCAGCCATCGACAGCTACACTGCCCTCGCGAATGGCGACGCAACCGCGTCTAACATTGCGGCGGCCTCGCAGTATGCTGCAAACCCCTATCTGGACTCGCAGATCGATGCGGCCAACCGCGACGTTTCCCGGACCCTGAATGAGCAGACGCTTCCCGGCATTGACCGGCAGGCCTCCGGCACCGGCAACATCAACAGCTCCCGAGCTGGCGTTGCCGCAGGCATTGCCCAGCGCGGCGCGGCAGATCGCATGGCCGACACCGCAGCGACCCTTCGGGGCAATGCTTACTCCCAAGGCCTATCTCTCGCCCAGACGGACCGTAGCAATCAGCTTTCGGCGCTCGGCAACGTCATCGGGGCCTACACGAACCTCGCGGGGCAGGGCACCAATGCTCTTTCCAGCGGAGCCCAGATCGGCACCAACGCCCTCTCGACCCTCAACGCGGCCAACGCGACCGAGCAGGCCGACCGGCAGGGCCAGGACACCGCAGCCTATAACTCGTGGTACGGCAACGATACCCGCCAGAACGACCTTCTGTCGCAGTACGCGCAGCTCGTCGCCAGTAACCAGTGGGGTTCCACAGGGACCACCACGGGCACCCAGACCCAAACCAGCTCCCCGAGCCTCCTCGGCAGCATCGCGGGTTTGGCCACGGGGGCTCTCGGGGCCGCCTCAAGTCTCGGCTGGGCCCCTCTCGCTTCAACCGCCGCAAAGGCTGGCTCTCAGGCCATCTCCCTTTCCCCTGGCCTCTTGTCCTCCTTGTCGCGCGGTTCATCCGGAACGGGCGGAGCGGGTTGGTCGCCTTTTTCCTAAGGATCATTCATGACTCTTTTCGACGGCCTCTTCGGCCACAATAAGATCGCAGCGAGGGCCTCGGGGCCTAAGGCGGCGGCAACGTGATTACTGTCAATTTACCCGATGGGCGCACCATCCAGGTCAATACCGATGACCCCGAGGTTGCTGCACGGGCCGCCCATACCTATCGGACCTCTAACCCCCATCCGCAGCCCGAGAAGTCCCTCGCGAACACCATCGGCGGCTTTCTGGGCGATGCCTTTGACGCCGCCATTCCGGGCTCCGCAGGGGCTATCCGGGGCGCCGGGGATGTCGTGAAGAACGCCGTCCAGGCGCCCTTCAGTTCCTCGGTGGATTTCCATCCGGGCCAAGCCTACCGCGAGGGACAGGCCTTCCAGGAGGCTCGCCAGAAGCGGGCCAACTCGGAGCACCCCATCCTCGGCTCGGCCTCTCAGGTCGGAGGGTTTGCAGCCAGCCTGCTTGCCCCTGTCTCGAAGGTCCCTCGTGCCGCCTCGCTGGCCCAAAAGGCCGTGGCAGGCGCTAAGACCGCTGCGGCCTATTCGGCCCTTAGTGGCGCCCTTTCGAGCAAGGCCGGAGGCGTCCTCGGGGCGGCATCACGGGCGCTGTAACAGGCGCGGTCCTTCCCCTCGCTACTCGGGCGTTCGGGGCCCTCGCTACCCCTCTGGCTCCTCTGGCGCGTCCAGCGGCCCGATTGGCGGGCAGAGGCCTCCAAGCCGCCAGCGGATACCTCCCAGGCGAGCTGGGGCGCCTCGCAGCCTCTGAAGGTGCCCAGCTTTCCCGCGACCCGATCCAGGCTCAGGCACACCAGCTTGCGGACCGCGCTATCCGGCAGGAGGTCAATCCCGCCACGGGGCGCAACTGGACACCGATGGAAGCAGCCGCCGAGGTGCGGCAGCGCACGGCACAGGGACACCCTGCCACCATCGCTGACCTCTCCGAGAGCGCCCGCCGGTCCTTTGGGGCCGCTGTCCGTGCTCCAGGTCCCGCTACGGCGGCAGTCCGCAGGGCCATCGACCAGCGCCAAGAGGCCTCTGGCGGTCGCCTAGCAGACTCTGTCCGGGAACACCTAGGTCCCACGGCCAACGTGGACCAGCAGGCCCAGACGATCCGTGAGGCTGCCCAGACTGCGGCTCGCCCGCACTATGACGCCGCCTATGCGGCACCGGGGGCTTCCGACGAGGCCCTGACGGCTATGACCCAGAACCAGTCCAACGCGATGCGTGGGGCCCTGGGGCATGCCCGAGAGCTGGCCCTGCGCGAGAACCGAGACCCCACGGCCCTTGGTTTCGACCTAGACCCGCTGACCAACGAGGTAACCCTCAATCGGGTCCCGTCCTTCGAGACCCTCGACCTTGTCAAAAGAGGCCTTGAGGGCGTGGCGGACAACACCCGTGACGCCTTCGGGAACGTCAACAATGACGGTAGAACCATCCTCAACATGGCCCGGCCCATGGTCCAGCGCATGCGCGAAGTGAACCCCCATTACGGGCAGGCTCTCGACGCTTACGGCGGGGAAATCAGCGGTCGCGATGCGCTCTTGGCAGGCCGTGAGGCCCTGAAGGATGGCGCCGAAGACATCGGTAACGTCACCCAGGGCTACACCCCTTGGGAGAGCCAGAACTTCGCTTTGGGCAACCGTAGCGCCATGGCGAACGACATGGCCACCTTCGGGCGACTGCACCCCTACGGCAACGCTGCGGCCCGCTTGAGGCAGAACTACGGCCTCCCCGGGACGGACACCTATGCCACCATGCAGGGCCTTCATGGCGCCAAAGCGGTGGATCGGCTGGCCCAGGCAGGCGAGGCAGAGCACCAGGCCAACCAGACCTATCAGGCTGTGCGGGGTAACTCCTCTTCCATGGACCGAGCCGCCGAAATGGCCGATCAGGAAAATGCGATCCAAGGAGCCGCTACGGGAGCCCTTAAGGCTATCGCCGGGCATCCCATTAGTGGGACCGGTGACGTCCTGCGGGCCCTTGGGGGCGGCAACACCTACCGCGACCAGAACCGGGTCCAGAACGAGCTTGCCTCGATCCTTGGCGGCCTCGACGCAGACGCTACGACTGGCCACATGCGCCGCATCGGACGCGAACGGGCCCGTCAGGCCCTTGTGGACCAAGGTAAGGGGGTCCTGATGTCCAAGGCCGCCAGAACGGTCGGGGCGCTGTATAGCGCGGCTGTCGCCCAACCCTTCAACGATCCGGACGATAGCGAGTAGCTTCGACTTATCCCCTCAGAGACCTCCGGGTCCCTAGGGGATTTTTTGCTAAGTAGCTGAATAGAACGCTCTGTCGAAGCGAGAAGCATTGCCTCTTCAGGATCGCCACGATAAGCACCTGACCTTCACCACTCCAGACGGAGCGCGGCGGTGCGATCCTTAAAACGTTCCCATAAGATTCTTGCTATTCTGACGCTGCTCTTGTTTATGCTTTTAACAAGCTTCAGTAAAACGAAAATCGGTGGGGCCGTTGCGAGAAATATCAGCCATGAAACAGGAATTTCAATTCCATTTGTAGTTTCTGGCAGTGATGAGAAAAGAAATAATGGGCTAGAAATTCCTGTAATGTTCTCGACAGATCGAGGAATGACGCAGTCAGATCATGGCCCTGTATTTGGAGATCGCCGTGACGAGGCAACAGAGCCCCATTTCGGCCTGAGCATGGTTACGATTCCATCCGACATTCAGTCAGGTGGTGCCGGTGATTTTTCGTTCTGGAAGTTGACCAAAACTACGGTGGACGGCGATTCGCCGCTCCTTAGCCCGCCCAGTATTCTAGACCGAACATCGTGGCGGAGGACTTTACAAAGTCAGATTGATTCTAATGGAAAAAAGAGCGCCCTTATTTTCGTTCATGGATATAATAACGATTTTAATGGGGCGCTACAACGCGCTGCTCAGATTTCATACTACCTAAAATTCGACGGGCCCACGATACTCTACTCGTGGCCATCGGCGGCAAAAGCACTCGGGTATGAGGCAGACACCGCGACCGCAGAATCGAGCGCTCCTCGCCTCGCCCAAATGCTGCTCGAAATATTTAGCCGCACCTCTGTAGAGCGAGTTTACATTATTGGTCATAGTATGGGAACTCATATACTATGCGACGCTTTGATACGAGCGGCGGCGCAATATCCGATGTTAAAAAATAAACTCAAAGAAATGATACTTGCTGCACCCGACATCGATGCGCAGTACTTCAGAGAGCAAATTGGGCCGGAAGTGGCAAATATTTCAAAGCACGTCACGTTGTATTGTTCAAAAAATGATGCTGCACTGAGTTTCTCATATTCGGTCCATGTGGGCTATGCACGGGCTGGAGATTGTGAAAATAAAGTCACGTTAGTTGATAAAATTGATACTATTGACGCCAGTGAAGCTGATACTAGCCTCATGGGTCATGCATATGTGGCTGATAGTAATAATATAATTAACGATATGTATGCCATGATTAAAAGTAATGTTCCTGCTAAGGATAGAATTAGCCTTTCTAGTGCGGAGCAGGATGGCAAAAAGTATTGGATTTACCGCGTTATGAAGCATTGATTTGGATGATACTTCGCTTTGATTATTATGGCGGGGTGCTTGCCCCTTCTTCCGCCTGCCGCTGCCCGGATTGGGGGCCACATTTCCACTCCACTGCCCCCAGCCGTGCAAGGTCCCGAGTCGTTACCCCAATAGCTTGTGAGACTGACCGGAGCCCCAAACGCTCACTCCGCGTCAGGACCCAGCACCCATCTCCCATATGGTGGCCAAGGCCGTCCTCCAGATGGACAGTGAGGGCGCCCTCAGGGGCCAACAGGGCCTGCCGGTCTTCTTCTGTGATGCCGAATGTGTGCCTGCGGGTTCCTCTCTGCGCGGCCTCGTGGCGCTCCAGGACCCAGCAGCCGTCCCCCATATAATTTGCCGTGCCATCTTCGAGCTTGATGGCCTGAGGCGCTGCGCTGACTATCGATTCCATTCCCTGTGTCCCCGTCCGTACTCTTGATCCCTGATCGAGTCTCGACGGCTGGCGCATGTTCTCCGCTCTTGAACCTGTTGAAATTGGTACAAAGTTAGGGTACAAAGCAGCTCATCGAGAGCCTTAAAAAGCCCGGAAAACCGTCATTTAGTGGCCGCCCTTGCCTAGTCGGGCCGGGGGCACCATTTCCATCATCGACGCGAATTTAAAGCCGACCGGGCGATGTCCGGGGCGGCTTTTGGCGTTTCGGTAGTTTTGCGGAATTGCCCTTGGCGGCGCTTTGCGGGACAAGGTGTCGCCAAACTTTACAGTCACGCAGACCTGTCAGGTTTACCGACATTTTACGGCTTGGGGCCTAAGCCTTCGCCCAAGGTCCGTATCGGGGCCGGACGTCAAGACGGCAAAGCCATGATCCGCCTCTTCAAGCATTACATTCCTCACGCCGTTTTGCTGTTGGGTCTCATCGATCTGGGCCTGCTGATGATGGCGGGCGACTTCGCATGGCGGCTGCGTGCCGAACAGCTCGGCATGGCCTCCGGGCCGATCGGTGAGCGCCTGCATCCGCTGGGCCTGTTCACCATCACCATCCTGACCGCGATGATCGCGGTGGGCGTCTATGGCGCCGATGCGCTGCGTTCGGTGCGTTTTGCCTCGGCGCGGCTGCTGGTGGCGATTTCGCTGGGGATCATTGCGCTGGCGGTGCTCAATTCGCTGGCGGGCGGCTATGAATTCTGGCGCTCGACGCTGTTCTACGCGATGGTTGCGGCCATCGTGCTGCTGGTCGCCAACCGCCTGCTGGTTGGCGGCATTCTGGGCGCCTCGGCCTTCCGTCGCCGCGTATTGGTGCTGGGCGCGGGCGCCCGCGCCGAGCGTCTGCGCCATCTGGCCGAGAGCGGATCGGCGGGCTTTGCCATCGTCGGCTATGTCGGCATGAGCGAGGGCAGCCATATCGTCGAGGAAGCCATCCCCCGCAGCGCCATCCACAACCTCAAGCGCCATGTCGAAAACCTTGGCGTGTCCGAAGTGGTGCTGGCGCTGGAGGAACGGCGCAATGCCTTGCCGCTCAAGGATTTGCTGCGCATCAAGACGGCGGGCGTCCACGTCAACGACTTCTCCTCCTTCGTCGAGCGTGAGACCGGCCGCGTCGATCTCGACACCGTCAACCCGAGCTGGCTGATCTTTTCGGACGGCTTTTCCTCGGGCCGGTCTTTCTCCAGCGCGGGCAAGCGCCTGTTCGATATCGTGCTCAGCCTGATCCTGCTGGCCTTCACCGCGCCGGTTATCCTGTTCTTCGCGCTGGTGGTGAAGCTGGACAGCAAGGGGCCGGCCTTCTTCCGGCAAAAGCGCGTCGGCCTTTACGGCCAGCCTTTCGATGTCATCAAATTGCGCTCGATGCGCATCGATGCCGAGGCCAATGGCGCGCAATGGGCCACCAAGAACGACCCGCGCGTCACCCGCGTCGGCAATTTCATCCGCAAGATCCGCGTCGATGAGCTGCCTCAGGCCTGGACGGTGCTGAAGGGCGAAATGAGCTTCGTCGGCCCGCGCCCCGAGCGCCCGGAATTCGTCGCCGATCTGGAAGAGAAGCTGCGCTATTATGCCGAACGGCACATGGTGAAACCCGGCATCACGGGCTGGGCGCAGGTCAACTATCCCTATGGCGCCTCGATCGAGGATTCCCGCAACAAGCTGGAATATGACCTTTATTACGTGAAGAATTACACGCCTTTCCTCGACATCCTGATCATCCTTCAAACCTTGCGCGTGGTCATCTGGCACGAGGGCGCCCGATGATGGCGCGATGAGCACCACCGCCACCCAAAGCCTGTGGGGCACCATCGCCGACGTCACCCATGGCGCGGGCGCCGTCGCTGCGGTCACCGTGGCGGTGGCAGTGTGGGGCCATCGCGACCGTTTCGGCAGCGCGGGCGGGGCCATCGTCGCGGCGCTGGTCACCCATGCGCTGTGGTGCCTGTCGATGGCGGTGGAGGGCGCGGGCAGCCTTGCCACCATCGCTCTGCTGGCGCTGCGCAATCTGGCCTGGCTTTCGACGCTGTATCGCCTCTTCGCCAATGACGGCCGCCTGACCAGCGTGCGCCCGGTGCGCCCGGTGATCGTGGCGCTGACGCTGGTGGATCTGCTGGTGCCCGCGGTGTTCCTCGCCGAATATCGCATCGATCCCGGCCTGCTGGCCGACCCCGCGCTGGGCCGGTTCAACATGCTGCTGATGATGCTGGCGGTGGTGGGATCGCTGGTGCTGGTGCATAATCTCTATGTCGGCGCCGATCCGCAGCCGCGCGCCATGCTGCGCTGGCCGGCGCTGGCCTTTGCTGCGGTCTGGGTGTTCGAGCTGAACCTCTACACCGTCGCCTATCTCGATTCGGACTGGCCGGTGCAGCTCTCCGCGCTGCATGGGGTGATCGACGTCGCCTTTGCCGTGCTGATGTCCATCGGCGCGATGCGGCGGCACGAAATGCTGCGCATCCGCCCCTCGCGCGCGATGACCTTCCATTCGGTCTCGCTGCTGGTGATGGGCGCCTATTTCGTGGCGATGATCGGGGTGGCGCAATGGCTGGCCTATGCGGGGGGCAATTACGCGCGCTGGCTGCAATATGGCTTTATCATTCTGGCGACGGCGGCGGCCTTGCTGATGCTGCCCTCGCGGCGGCTGCGCGGCTGGCTGCGGGTGACGATGGTGAAGCATCTGTTCCAGCACCGCTATGATTATCGCGCCGAATGGATGCGTTTCACTCGCACCATCGGCAGCCCGGATGAAGAGGCGCCGCCGCTGCATCAGCGCGCCATTCAGGCCGTGGCCGACATCACCGACAGCCCCGCCGGCCTGCTGCTGGTGCCCGACGATATGGGCGAGATCGTGTTGGGCGCGCGCTGGCGCTGGCCCACCGCCGATGTGCCGGGCCCGGCGCTCTCGCCCGAGGCGGTGCGTTTTTTCGACACGCATGATTTCATCATCGACCTCGACGATCTGCGCGAGGGTGGCGGCGAGGAAAGCCATCTGATCCCGGCCTGGCTGCGCGATGAACCCTTGGCCTGGGCGCTGGTGCCGCTGGTGCATGACGACCGGATGGTCGGCGCGGTGGTGCTGGGCCGCCCCCCTCAGGCGCGCAAGCTGGATTGGGAGGATTTCGACCTGCTGCGCCTCGTCGGGCAGCAGCTTGCGACCTATCTGGCCGAGCATCGCGGCCAACTGGCGCTGGCCGAGGCGAGCCGCTTCGACGATTTCCATCGCCGCATCGCCTTTGTGATGCATGACATCAAGAATCTGTCGAGCCAGCTCACCTTGCTCACCCGCAATGCCGAGCGTCACGCTGAAAACCCCGAATTCCGCGCCGATATGCTGGTGACCTTGCGCAATTCGGCCGAGAAGCTGAACACGCTGGTCGTGCGCCTGTCGCGCTATGGCAGCCAGGTCGACAAGGTCGAGCCGGTGGCACTGGGCGGCATCGCGCGAGAGGTGGCCAAGCCCTTCGAGGGCCGCCATCCGGTCGAGGTCATCGAGCGCGACCCCTGCGTCGTTTCCGGCAACAGCCATTCGATCGAACAGGTGCTCACCCATCTGCTGCAAAACGCCGTGGAGGCCAGCCCGCAAGGCAGCCCGGTGTTCATCGCCATTGCCGAGGATGGCGCGGCGGCGCGCATCGAGGTTGTCGATTCGGGCACGGGCATGAGCGAGGATTTCGTCCGTAACCGCCTGTTCCGCCCCTTTGTCTCGACCAAGCAGGGGGGCTTCGGCATCGGCGTCTATGAGGCGCGCGAGCTGGTCAAAGCCATGCAGGGCAACATCTTGGTCGAAAGCCGCGAAGGGATCGGCACACGTTTCATCGTGCGCCTGCCGCTGGCCGCAATGCACAAACGGAAGGTGGCATAATGGCCGATCGCCCCAGATTGCTGATCGTGGAGGACGATGCCGGGCTGCAGGCCCAGCTCAAATGGGCCTATGAGGATTTCGAAGTCACGGTGGTGGGCGACCAGGCCAGCGCGCTGGCCGCGATGCGCGCCGTCGAGCCCGAGGTGGTGACGCTGGACCTCGGCCTGCCGCCCGATCCCGACGGCACCAGCGAGGGCTTTGCCGTGCTCGACGCCATCATGGCGATGCGGCCGCAGACCAAGGTGATCGTGGCCAGCGGGCATGGGGCGCGGGAAAGCGCGCTCAACGCCATCGCGCGTGGCGCCTATGATTTCTACCAGAAGCCGGTCGATATCGAGGAGCTTGGCCTGATCGTCCGCCGCGCCCTCAAGCTGGCGCGGATCGAGGCGGAGAATCGCGCGCTGGCCGCGCGGGTCGGTTCGGACAACCGCGTGCTGGGCGGCATGATCACCGCCGCGCCCGAAATGCTGCGCGTCGCCCGCACCATCGAGCGGGTGGCGGGCACCAATGTCTCGGTGATGCTGCTGGGCGCCAGCGGCACGGGCAAGGAACTGCTGGCGCGGGGGCTGCATGAGGCGAGCGACCGCCGGGCAGGGGCCTTTGTGGCGATCAACTGCGCGGCGATCCCGGAAAACCTGCTCGAATCCGAACTGTTCGGGCACGAGAAGGGTGCCTTCACCGGCGCGGTCAAAACCACCGAGGGCAAGATCGAGCAGGCGCAGGGGGGCACGCTGTTCCTCGATGAGGTGGGTGATATTCCCCTGCCGCTTCAGGTCAAATTGCTGCGCTTCCTGCAGGAGCGGGTGATCGAGCGAATCGGCGGGCGCAAGCCCATCGCGGTCGACACGCGCATCGTCTGCGCCACCCATCAGAACCTCGAGGCGATGATCGTCGATGGGCGCTTCCGCGAGGATCTGTGGTATCGCTTGGCCGAAATCGTGGTGAAAATCCCCACGTTGGCTGAGCGGCCCGGCGATTCGGTGCTGCTGGCGCGTGCTTTCCTGCAGCGCTTCGCCATTGATCTGAATCTGCCCGCCAAGGGCTTTTCGGGCGATGCTCTGGCCGCCATCGATGGCTGGAGCTGGCCGGGCAATGTGCGCGAGCTGGAAAACCGCGTGAAGCGCGCCGCGATCATGGCTGATGGCAAGCTGGTGACGGCGCAGGATCTCGATCTGGGCCTGCCAGGCGACGCGCAGGAGGATCTGCCGCTTAACCTCAAGGCGGCGCGTGAAGCGGCGGATCGTCAGGTCATCCGCCATGCTCTGGCGCGCAGCGAGGGCAATATTTCCAATACGGCGAGGCTTTTGGGAATCAGCCGCCCGACGCTTTACGATCTGCTCAAACAGTATGATCTGCAGGGCGAGAGCGGGGTGACCCCACGCTAATTGCGGTAAAGCGCTGAATGATCGGGAAATTCACCGATATGGCGTGAAAAAGGGCGGCCCATAGAGCCGCCCTTCCCCTCCCATTATCTTCCGAAGCCAGAATTGCCAAACTGTGGGCCGCTCCGCAACAAGCTTTCGATCACAGTCAAAAAATTGACATGAAGCGTTGCCGTATAACCACAGTGGTTGGTTTATAGAAATTCACGAGATTTATTCGGCACCGAACTTGCGGCGATAGCGCAGCGACCAGCCCAGCGAGGCCGCGATCAGCACCGCGCCGATGAGGCCTGTCAGCACATCGGGAATCTCCATCAAGGTGCCCGCCAGCATGATGACGCTCAGCGCGATGATCGCCCAGAAAGCGCCATGCTCCAGATAGCGATATTCAGACAGGGCACCGCGCTCGATCAGCAGCACGGTCAGCGATCGCACGAAGATCGCCCCGATCGACAGGCCCAGCGCGATCACCACCATATTGTTCGACAGCGCAAAGGCCCCGATCACGCCGTCGAGGCTGAAGGACGTATCCAGCACGTTGAGATAAAGAAAGCTGCCCAGCCCGGCGCGCACCGCGACCCCGGCCACAGCGCGGGCCGCCGCCCGGCTTTCCAGCCAGTGGCCCACCCCCTCGACCGCCACAAAGGTGACGATGCCCAGAATGCCCGCGCTCAACAGCACGAAGCCGTCATGCTCGGGCAATTGCCGGGCGATCAGCAGCAGCACCGCCAGCACAAACGCAATGCCGACAGCATGGATGCCGCCAAGGCTGCTCAGCCGACGCTCGACCCAGCCCAGCCAGTGGATATCTTTCTCATCGTCGAGGAAGAAGCCGAGCCCGACCAGCGCCAGAAAAGCCCCGCCAAAGCCCGCAATGCCGATATGCGCCCCGCTGACGATGCGCTCATACTCGGCAGGCTGGGTGAGGGACAGGCGCAGCGCCTCCACCGGGCCAAGCCCGGCGCCGATGCCGACAATGGCCAGCGGAAAGGCCACGCGCGCCCCAAAGACCGCGATCACCATGCCCCAGGTGAGGAAGCGCTTGCGCCAGACGGCCTCCATCTCTCCCAGCACCGAGGCGTTCACCACGGCATTGTCGAAGGAGAGCGAGATTTCCAGCACCGCCAGCACGCCGACGATCCACAGCACCTCGATCACGCCTTCGACGCTGTGATTTTCCTGCCAGCCATAGGCCGCCCCGCCGATCAGGCAGAGCAGGGTGAAGATCAGGGCGCCGGTGAAATGGCGGCGCAGAACGGCCAGCATGGTTCGGCTCACTTCGGCTGGTAGGTTTGCTCAATGCCCGGGAAGCTGCGGTCCTTCACCTCCGCGGCATAATCGGCGGCGGCCTGCGAGATCACGCTGGCGACATCGGCATAGCGTTTCACGAAACGCGGCACCCGCTCGAACATGCCGAGCATATCGTCGACAACCAGCACCTGCCCGTCACAGCGCGCCGAACCGCCAATGCCGATCACCGGGCAGTTGACCGCCTCGGTCATGGCGATGGCGATGGGTTCCACCACGCCTTCGACCACGATGGAGAAGGCTCCGGCTTCGTCCAGAGCTTTGGCGTCGGCGATGATCTTCTCGGCCTCGGCAGCGTCGCGGCCGCGCGCGCCATAACCGCCCAGCTGGTTCACGGCTTGGGGCGTCAGGCCGACATGGCCCATCACGGGAATGCCGCGCTGCGTCAGGAAGCGCACGGTTTCGGCCATGGCCTCGCCGCCTTCCAGCTTCACGCCCGCGCAGCCGGTTTCCTTCAGAATGCGCGCGGAGGTCTCGAAGGCCTGCGCCGGGCTGCCCTCATAGGTGCCGAAGGGAAGGTCGACCAGCACGGCCGCGTGCCAGCTGCCGCGCACCACGGCGGCGCCATGGGCGATCATCATGTCGAGCGTGACGGGCACCGAAGAGGGCAGGCCATAGATCACCTGACCCAGCGAATCACCCACCAGCAAAAGGTCGCAATGTTCGTCCAGCAGCTGCGCCTGCCGCGCCGTATAGGCGGTGAGCATCACAATCGGCTGATCGGTCGTGCCATTTTTCTTGCGGCGACGGATCGCGGGAATGGTCAGGCGCTTGACCGGCGCGGGGGTGGGGTTGGCCCGGCTGGTGGCCGTGTCGAGCTGAAAGGTCGTGGACATATCAGGCTGATAGACCAGCGCGGCGGTCGGGGAAAGTCAAAGGAGCATCAACCCGCGGAAGCTCAAAATCGCACAAACCCTCGGTGATTCACAGATTTCTGACTGGGCAGTGGACAGATGCCCCTTGCGAATGTTGCGCAGTGCGTTAATTTTCTTGCCCAATAGGCTACGCCCGAGGGGAAGTGCATGTTTGGTCGCGTCAAGCCGTTGGATGCCATTCTGGCAACGGCTGAAAAAAAATCGCTCCACCGATCGTTGGGGGCGTTCCAGTTGACGATGCTGGGTGTTGGTGCGGTCATCGGTACGGGTATTTTCGTCCTGACGGCGGAAGCGGCACAAAAGGCTGGCCCCGGCATGATGGTCAGCTTCATCATCGCGGGCTTCGTCTGCGCGGTGGCGGCCCTGTGCTATGCCGAAATGGCCAGCATGGTGCCGGTGTCGGGCTCGGCCTACACCTACTCCTATGCCGTGATGGGCGAACTGGTGGCCTGGATGGTCGGCTGGGCGCTGGTGCTGGAATATGCCATTGCGGCAGGCGCGGTCTCGGTCGGCTGGTCGGGCTATTTTACCGGCATGCTGGGCCATCTGCATGATTATGCGGATTTTCTGCCCAACATCGTGATCCCTCATGCGCTGTCCAATGGACCCACGGCGGGCGGCATCGTCAACCTGCCCGCCATGCTGATCGCCACGGCGACCACCGCCCTGCTGGTGCTGGGCACCACGGAGAGCGCCACGGTCAACGCCATTCTGGTGGTCATCAAGATCACCGCGCTGACGGTGTTCTGCCTGCTGGCGCTGCCGGTGATCAAGGGCGCGAATTTCACCCCCTTCATGCCCACCGGTTTTGGCGGCGTGTCGGCGGCGGCGGCCTCGATCTTCTTCGCCTATGTCGGCTTCGACGCTGTTTCGACAGCCGCTGAAGAGACGGTGAACCCCCAGCGCAACATGCCGATCGGCCTGATCGGCAGCCTTGCCATCTGCACCCTGTTCTACATTCTGGTCGCCGCCGGCGTGATCGGCAGCGTGGGCGCGCAGCCTATGCTCGACTCGATGGGCCATGCCCTGCCGACCGGTTCGACCCAGCTGACCGAGGCCTGCGGCAAGATCAACGGCCAGGCCGTGGTCTGCTCGAAGGAGGCTCTGGCCTGGACGCTGCGCCAGATCCATTATCCCAAGATCGGCAATTTCGTGGGTCTGGCGGCCATCATGGCGCTGCCCTCGGTGATTCTGATGATGATCTACGGCCAGACGCGCATCGCCTTCGTGATGAGCCGCGACGGTCTGCTGCCCGCCAAGCTGAGCAACGTCCACCCCAAGTTCAAGACGCCGCATGTGGTGACCATCGCCACCGGCATCTTCGTGACGGTGTTCGCGGCCTTCTTCCCGGTGGGCCTGCTGGCCGATGTGTCGAACTCCGGCACGCTGTTCGCCTTCGCCATGGTGACGATTGCCGTGCCCGTGCTGCGTCGCACCGATCCCGATCGTCCGCGTCCTTTCCGCACGCCGGCGGTGAACGTTGTCGCTGCGATCTCGCTGATCGGCTGCATCTATCTGTTCTTCAGCCTGTCGTTCTACACGCTGCTGCTGTTCTTCAGCTGGGCGGCATTCGGTCTGGTGATCTATTTTGCCTATGGCAAGAAGCACAGCCATGTTGGCCTTGGCACGGAGCCGGGCGAGGAAGCCTGATCTTCCGTGACAGACGCCAAAAGAAAGGCCGGGGTGTTCGCCCCGGCCTTTTCCTTTTCAGCCTTGCGCAGGATGTTACACCGCTTCGAGCGCGTATCCTGCCGAGCGGACCGTGCGGACCGGGTCCGGCGCGCCATCCTGCTCGATGCCCTTGCGCAGGCGGCGGATATGGACGTCCACCGTGCGCAGCTCGATATCGCTGTCCGTGCCCCACACCGCATCGAGCAACTGCCCGCGCGAAAAGACGCGGCCCGGATGCTCCATGAAGAATTTGAGCAGGCGGAATTCCGTCGGCCCCAGCGAGATGATCTGGCTGCGGCGCGTGACCCTGTGGGCAGTGGCGTCCAGCGTCAGATCGCCCACCGTCACCATCTCGCCCGCCAGAGCGGGGCGAATGCGGCGCATGATCGCGGCGACGCGGGCGATCAGCTCGCGCGGCGAGAAGGGCTTGGTGAGATAATCGTCGGCCCCGGTTTCCAGCCCGCGGATCATGTCATCCTCGGCGCCGCGCGCGGTGAGCATGATGATCGGCACATGGGCGGTGGCCTTGTCGCGGCGCAGGCGGCGGCAGACCTCGATCCCGCTGGTGCCCTCGATCATCCAGTCGAGGATGACGAGGTCGGGGATTTCCTCGGCGGCCAGCAGCAGGGCTTCGTCGCCATCGGGCGTGACCGAGACGGCATAGCCTTCCGCGCGGAAGCGGAATTCGAGCAGCTCGGCAAGCGCTGGATCGTCTTCGACCAGCAGCAGACGGGGCGGATTCATCAGATTATCCCTCCACCTTAAAGCATCGCGTAAAAACCTTGGAACCGGCTTTCACAAAACGATGCGATAACATGATCCTAGAGTATCAATTCTCAGGTCGTTCGCCGCGATCGCCCAGATAGTCGGCGGTGGCGGCGAAATAGACTTGCTCGGCAAGATTGGTGGCGTGGTCGCCGATCCGTTCCAGATTGCGGGCCACGAACAGCAGATGTGCCGCCGTGCCCACGCTTTCGGGCTTTTCAACCATGTGGCTGACCAGATTGCGGAAAATGCTGTCGTAGAAAGCGTCGACCTTGGCGTCGCGCTCGATGATCTCGGTGGCCAGATTGGGGTCGCGCGCGGCATAGGCGCTCAGCACGTCATGGACCATTTCGCCCGCGATCTCGGCCATCGCGGGGATCAGCGGGAAGGGGCCGAAGCGGTCGCGGTCGGTGATGCGGCTGGTGCGCCGCGCGATGTTCTTGGCATAATCGCCGATGCGCTCGAGAATGCCCGCGATCTTCAGCGCGGCAATCACCTCGCGCAGATCGTCGGCCATGGGCGCGCGCAGAGCAATCACGCGGACCGCCAGCTTGTCGACCTGGGCTTCGAGGGCGTCGATCTTCTTGTCGCGCGCGATCACGGCATCGGCCAGCGTGGTGGAGCCCTTGACCAGCGAGGTCATTGCCTCGCTGATCGCGACTTCGGCCAGACCGCCCATTTCCGCGATCAGACCGCGCAGGCGGGTAATGTCTTCATCAAACGCCTTGACCGTATGCTCAACCACCGTGCAACCTCACTCTGACCAAAACGACGGCCTTTAAACCGTGCGCTCAGCGATGTCACAAAAAAGTAACAAAGCCAGCGCGGCCTCGCTTCGATGGTTGCATCCGTGCCGAAAAATGATGACAGTGTTGTGACGTTTTGTAATTTTTCGACTTGTATGTGTCAGTCCGCTGCAAGCGGGAGGCGAACGCTGACCGTGGTGCCCACACCCAGCTTGCTGGCGATGTCGAGGCGGCCGCGATGGCGCTCGACGATATGCTTGCAGATGGCCAGCCCCAGCCCGGTGCCGCCTGCCGCGCGGCTGCGGCCCGGATCGGTGCGGTAGAATCGACGGGTGAGGTGAGGGAGGTGTTCGGGGGCGATTCCCGCGCCGCTGTCGGTGACGCTCAGTTCGGTCATGTTGCGCGGGGCAGGCTTCAGCGCGACGCGCACCGGGGTTTCGCCATCGCCATATTTCAAAGCATTGTCGATGAAGTTGCGCAGCAATTGCTCAAGCTGTTTGACATCGCCGCGCACGGTCAGCGGCGCGGTGCCCCCAGCTTGATCTGCGTGCAGCTCGCTCTGCTTGTCGAACTGCACGCGGATCGAGCCGCCCGGCGTGGGGCCAAATTCACTCACCACGCGCTGCGCCAGTTGCGGCAGCTCGATCAGCGTGGCGGGCAGATCGTGCTTTTCGGCCTCCAGTTGCGAGAGCGACATCAGATCGGTCAGCAGCGTCTGCATGCGCCGCGCCTCGCGCAGGACGGTGCCGAGGAAGCGCTGGGTCAGCGCGCCATCGACCTTGTCGCCCGCATCGCTCAGCGTCTCGACATAGCCGATGATCGAGGAGAGCGGCGTGCGCAGCTCATGCCCGGCATTGGCGACGAAATCGGTATGGGCGCGGCTGACATCGGCCTCCGCCGTGCGGTCGCGCATCTCGATCACGCGATAGCGGCCATCGATGCCGTGGCGCGTGAGGTGCCACACGCTGTCGCTGACGGTGAGGGCAGGCACGGTGACCGTGGAGCCATCGGGCTGGTCGAGCAGGCGGATGGCATCGGGATGGCGCAGCGCGATGCGCGTGTCCTGCCCCACCAAATGCTTGCCCAGCACGGCGCGCGCGGCGGCATTGGCGGCGCGGATGCGCGTTTCGTCGGTGAGGATCATCGGGATGCTCAGCGATTCGACGGTTGCCGCCATGGCATTGCGGGCGATGGCATCCAGATCGGGACGTTCGGAGAGCGGCGGGCGGGGTGGCTCGGGCTCTTCGGCGGGCGGGCGGCCGATCCACAAGGTGAACAGCCAGATCGCCGTGACCACCAGCACCAGCACCAGCGAGACGCTGGCCACCACCATCGCCAGCATGGTCACCAGCGCCAGCACCATGCCGGTCCAGGGGATCTGCCGCTGTCCGCTCATGTTTCCGCTCATGCGCCGGGGGGCCTTCCAGTTTTGCGCAGTCGGCCCCGATGGCCATGATCGCGAAAGGGCGTCATGTATTCTGTGTGTGACACGGCCATGTCAATCTTTGCCCCGACCGCGATTGGGGAGGAATCAGGCCTATAAAATCAGGGCCGGAAAAGATGGTGTTCGCCAAGCTGTGAAACCTGCGCGCAGCCCAGTTGCGCCATGGCCAGCTCCAGCTCGGCGCGCAGAATGTGCAGCATATGGGCGACGCCGGTAAAGCCGCCGACCGCCAGCGCATGCATCTGCGGTCGCCCCACCAGCACCGCCTGAGCGCCCAGCGCCAGCGCTTTGGCGATATCCGTGCCCGAACGCAGTCCGCCATCGACCAGCAGGGGCAGCGCTGGGCCGACAGCTTCGCGGACCGGCGCGATCAGCTCCAGCGCCGAGGGCATGCCGGGCAAGACCCGCCCGCCATGATGCGAGATGACCACGGCCTCGGCGCCCATTTCGGCGGCGCGGCGCGCGTCCTCGGGCGCGGCGAGACCCTTGACCAGCAGGGGCAGGCTGGTTTGCTCACGCAGCCAGGCCAGATCCTCCCAGCGGGGGGCATGTTCGGTCAGCGGTGTGCCAAAGAGAATCGCATCATGGCCGGTGACCTGTTGCTGCGTGGGAAAGCCGCGCAGATTGGCCGCCTCGACGCCCGGAGGCAGAGGGAAACCCGCACGTTTCACCGCGGCATCGACAGTGAAGGCGATGGCCTGATAGCCCGCATCCTCGGCGCGGCGGACCAGCGCCAGCGTGGCCTCTCGATCAGGCTGGGCGTAGAGCTGGAACCAGTGCGGCAGGGCAGGCTTCGCCAATTGGCGCGCGGCATCCTGTGCGGCGTGGGCGACCTCCTCCAGCGTGATGCTCGACAGCGTGCTGAGCACCATCGCAACGCCCATGGCGGTGGCGGCGCGCACGGTGGCCAGCTCGCCCTCGGGGTGGGCGAGTTGCTGATAGGCGACGGGGGCGAGCAGGATCGGCGTGGCGTGATGCTGGCCCAGCAAGTCAATCGCGGTGGAGCCGCCGCGCAGATCGGTCAGTCGGCGGGGCAGCAGCCGCAGCCGGTCGAGCGCGATGCGGTCGTTGTCGGGCGCGCCGTGAAAGCCGCTGCCCTCCTGAATATGGCCCCAGATGGCCGGGGGCAGGCGGGTGGCGGCATGTCTTTCGTAATCGGCGAGTGTATGGATGTCTTCGGGCAGGGCGGTCATGTCAGCGACCATTCGCGCAGCAGATTGTGATAGACATTGGTCAGGCTGTCGACGCTCTCATGATCGGGGTGATCGGCGGACAGGGCCTGGATCGACTGGTCCAGATCATAGAGCAACCGGCGGCGATGGTCCTGCGGTACAAGGCTCTGCACCCAGAGGAAGGAGGCAAGGCGGGCGCCGCGCGTCACCGGGGTCACGCGGTGCAGGCTGGTGCCGGGGTAGAGCACAGCGTCTCCGGCGGGCAGCTTGACCTCCTGCTGGCCGAAGGTGTCCTGAATGATCAGTTCGCCGCCATCATATTCCTCAGGCTCGCTCAGGAAGACGGTCATCGAGCAATCGGTGCGCACGCTTTGCGCCGTGCCGGGAATCGGGAAGATCGCATTGTCGACATGGTTGCCGTACTCGCCCTCGCCCTCATAGCGGTTGAAGCGCGGGGGCACCATGCGCAGCGGCAGAGCGGCGGAGAGGAAAGCGGGGTTGCGCATCAGGCGATTGCCGATCAGCGCGCCCAGTTGCTGGGCCTCGGGGCTGTCGATGGGCAATTGCTGGTTGCGCTTCACCCCCTGAGCGCGATGCCCGGCAGTGCTGCGGCCATCCTGCCACTGGGCGTCCTGCAGCAGGGCGCGGGCCTGTTGCAAGTCGTCGGCGCTCAGCAGGGAGGGGATGTGCAGCAGCATGGGCGTCCTTTCGCAGGGAGGTTAGGCCGCTGCGGGTAAAAAGAAGTTGCGCTAACGCAAATCAGGAACGGTCTTGTGCGTTTTGTCTCGCCACAAGGCAAGGATGCAAAGAGGGCCGGGCGCGGAGAGGGGCTTTCTCCACACCCGGCCCTCAAGGCCTGCAACGTCAGCCCGAAGGCCGCCCCGTTACATCTTGTACGACACCGTCAGCGTGGCCGAACGGGCATCGCCCGGCGTGGCCCAGCCATTGTTGGCACGGATGCGGGTGTAATAGAGCCTGTCGCCGATGTTCTTGACGTTGATCTGGGCGTTCAGGCGCTTGGTGATGTCATAGGAAATCGTCGCATTGTGCACCACATAGGACTGCGAGCGATAGACCTTCTGCGTGGCATCGGTGATCCCGGGCGTGTTCAGCGCAAAGCTGCCCTGATAGGTCGCGCCGTAACCAACCATCAGGCCGAAGGGGAAGCGATAGGTGGTGAAGATGCTGCCCGAATGCTTGGGGGTCTGGATCAGTTCCGAACCGCCGCCGGGGTTGGGATAGGCCACCGAATTGGTGCAGGAGCCCGTGCCCGGATTGGCAAGGCACTGGGTCGACACCGAGCGGATCAGCTTGCTGTCCAGATAGGTGTAGTTGGCGGTGACCTGCCAGCGATCGGTGATGTTGCCGCTGGCACCCAGCGCCACGCCGTTCACGCGCGACTTGCCCTGGTTGGTCTGATCCGGCACCAGCGGATCGCCCGAGACGACCTTGTAGGCGTTACGCTCGTTGCGGAAGACGGCGGCGGTCAGCAGCAGGCCCTTCACCAGCTCGGCCTTGACGCCGACTTCGTAGTTCTTGGCGGTTTCCGGGGCGGTGTTGCAGGTGGCGCTGGCGGCCGCAGTGGCGGTGGCCGCCGTGTTGGTGCAGGCGCCGTTGACGGTGTTCTGCGACGGCGTCTTGGAATTGCCATAGGCGATATAGGCGCTGACCGCCTCGATCGGCTTGTAGACCGCGCCGATGCGCCATGAGAACATCGTCGCCGCATTGCGCAGATCGGTCCGCGTCGTGGCCTGACCCAGCGTGACGGCCGAGCCCGGCGTCACCAGATTGGCGGTCGCGGGGGCGGCGCCGGCTGCGGTGGCCAGCGTGTAGGCGGTGGAGTGGCCGATGTTGCGGTCGATGCGCACGCCGCCGTTCAGCTCGAAATGGCTGCCGAACTTGGCGGCATCGAACAGATAGAGGGCATAGTCCTCGATATCGTTCTTGCTGCGGCTGCCGACGATGAAGTTGACCGGGCCGGTGTAGGTGTTGCCATTGTTCGGGTTGAACAGATCATAGGCGGGCACGGTGACGGCCGTGCCATTGGCGGTGCGCTGCGAATTGCCCGAGGAGAGGTTGTAATACTCCTTGGAGACCTGAAGCCCGGCGTCCAGCGTGTGCTCGATGCCGCCGGTGTTGACGGTGGCCGAGAGGTCGGCTTGCTCATAGAACATCTGGTTCTGCGTATCGCGGGTGTTGCCGCGCGAGCCGCCGCTGGGGACAAAGGTGCCGCGTGCCTGACCCGTGGCGCAGGCCAGACCCACCGGGGTCAGCCCATTGGGCATGCAGAAGGTGCCTTCCGGCCCGTCCGATCGGCTGAACTGGGACACCTGATCGTAGCGCATCAGGTTGCGCAGCTTCACCTTGCTGCTGATGTCATGCTCGAAGATGCTGGTGATCTGGTTCGAATTGATGCGCTGCGTGTCGTAATTGCGGAAGCCGTAATAGGCGCTGCGGTCCACGCCCGGCAGCGCGCCGGTGTAGCCATTGGTGCCCGCCGCATTGTTGGCGAAATAGGGCAGGCCATATTGCGGGATGTTGCGGTCTTCCTGATGGACATACATCAGCGTCAGGCGGGTGGGGGTGCCCATGCCGATGGTGACCGAGGGCGCGATGCCCCAGCGGTCGTTCTTTTCGACCTGACGGCCCGGAATGTCATTGTGGTGGACCATGCCGTTAAGGCGCACGGCCACGGTCTCCGACAGGTGATGGCTGACGTCCACCGTGCCGCGATAATAGTTGGCGGTGCCGACGACGCCCTGCACCAGCGTCTGGTCCTTGTCGGTCGGCCGCTTGCTGACGAGGTTGATGTTGCCGCCGACCGAGCCCGAGCCATTGACTACCGAGCTGGCGCCGTTGGTTACCTCGATCTGCTGGACGTTGAAATTGTCAGAGCGGGTGTATTGCGCGCTGCTGCGCACATTATCGACCTGAATGTCGTTGCTGGCGGTGTAGCCGCGCAGGGTGATGCTGTCGCCATAGCCGCTGCCGCCTTCGCCCGCGCCAAAGGTGATGCCCGGCACGGTGGAAAGCGCTTCCTGAAGCGAGACGATGTTCTGCTGCTGCATCACTTCGCGCGAGAGGACGGTGACGGTTTGCGGCGTGTCGCGCAGGGGGCGCAGAGCCTTGGGCGAGGCCTGACGGCGGCCCAGTTCCACATCGTCGATCGCCGTGTCGGAGACGGTGACGCCGCCCAGCGAACGCTCTTCACCCTGCTTGCTGTCCTGCGCGTGCAGGGCGGCGGCGGTGAAGGGCAGGATCGCGGTGCTGACGCAGGACAAGGCCAGCGAGGCCCGGGCGCGTGCCGGACGGGACAGTTTGCTCATGATTTCCCCCTGTTTGGATGGTTGGGGGCGACCTAAGGGCATTTGCCGAGTCAGTCAATAATGATTCGCATTAGCGTTCATGTATCCGACTTTCATCCGATGTATCGTGAGTCTCTGGCTTTTGCAACTCATTCGCAGTCTGGTGAAATTGGCTTATGCGCTTGGCGGCATGATGTGCTAGGCGGCGGCCATGGATTTCGACGATCAATTGCGCCGCTATTTCGCCACCACCGACCTGTCGCAGGTGCCGCAAGGCGCGCTCGAGTCGGGCATCGAGAAGATGCAGGTCGATCTGGGGATGGAGCAGGATCGCGGGCGCCGCTTTGCGCTCTGGGCGCTGCTCACCATGCTGGGAGCCGCGCCCGATCTGGACGTTGCCTTCAAGGACCCGGCGGACCGCGACAGCGCCCGCGACTTTATGGAAATGATGGAGCGCGCTCAGGAAAGCGACGAGTCAGGCGAGGGCTGAGGCGCCTCAGATCACCGCGATCTCAAGCACCTCGATGGCATAGTCCTTGCCGTTGAAGGGCAGGAGTTCTCCCTCTTCACCACCGATCAGCGCGCGGGCCAGCGGCGCCGAAAAGGCGATGCTGCCCTGCGCCGGATCGGCCTCGTCATCGCCCACGATGGAAAGGTCGCGGCGCTTGCCGTTCAGCGTGAAGCCGACCCGCGTGCCGATGGTCACCACAGAGCCATCGGGCACAGGCACCAGTTCGGCGGTGATCTGCCGCGTGGTCCAGTAACGTATATCGCGCTTCAGCGCCTTGATCTGCGCCTCCTCGCCAGCACTGGCGAGAAGGGCGGCCAGTTCAGCCTCCAGCGCCGCCAGCTTTTCGCCGATCAGCACCAGCCCGCGCGGTGTCACCAGATTGGGGCCGGGCGGGATGGGGATCTCGAACTTGGGCTCCAGATGCTCCTCGTCGCCCTCGCGGCGAAAGGCGACGCTCATCCGGCCAGGGCCAGCGCCATGAAGGTGTCGACCGCTTCGCTCGCTTCCATCCAGGCTGCTTCGGCGGCTTCGATGGCGCTGTCCGTTTCGGCGCGGCGCTTCATCAGCTCGGTCATGCTCAGCTTGGTGAGGTGCTTTTCCGCGCTCGCGGGATCGAACATCGCCTTGTCGATGGCGTTGCGGGTGTTGGTCAGTTTCTCGACCTCGCCCTCCAGCTTCTTGGCGTGCTTGCGCAGCTCCTGGCTCTTTTCGCGGGCCTCGGCGGCGGCGCGGCGCTGCTCCTTCTTGTTCATCCCCTTGGAGGAAGAACTGCCTTCCTTCGAAGGCTCCTTGGCCAGCACGAAGGCGATGTAATCCTCGATCGAGCCGTCGAAGTCCTGACCCGTGCCCTTGTCCACCAGCACCAGACGGTCGGCGGTCATTTCCAGCATGTGGCGGTCATGGCTGACGATCACCACGGCGCCGGTGTAGGCGTTGAGCGCCTGAATGAGCGCCTCGCGCGCGTCCACATCAAGATGGTTGGTCGGTTCGTCGAGGATCAGCATATGCGGCGCATCGCGGGTGATGAGGGCCAGCGCGAGACGCGCCCGCTCACCGCCCGACAGCCTGCCGACCTGCGTGGTGGCCTTGTCGCCCGAGAAGCCGAAACGGCCCAGCTGGCCGCGCACGGCGGCAGGCGTGGCGCCCTTCATCAGCGCGGCCATATGCTGGAGCGGGGTTTCCTCGCGATCCAGTTCCTCGACCTGATACTGCGTGAAATAGCCCACGCGCATCTTGCCGCTGGCGTTCATCGCGCCATCCATCGGCGTCAGTTGCGCGGCCAGCAGGCGCGCCAGCGTGGTCTTGCCGTTGCCGTTGCGGCCCAGCAGTGCCATGCGCTCATCGGGATCGATGCGCAGGTTGAGGCGGCTCAGGATCGTCTTGTCGCCATAACCCACCGAGGCGAGGTCCAGCGTGATCAGCGGCGGGCGCAACTCGTCCGGATTGGGGAAGTTGAAGCTGAGCGAGGGATCGTCGATCATCTCGGCGATGGGCTGCAGCTTGGAGAGCGCCTTCTGGCGCGACTGCGCCTGCTTGGCGGTGGAGGCACGCGCGGAGTTGCGGGCGATGTAATCCTGCAGGCGGTCACGCTCGGCCTGCTGCTTGACGCGGGCCGAGGCGATCTGGGCCTGTCGCTCGGCGCGCTGGCGCTCGAAAGCGTCGTAGCCGCCGGGGTACAGCGTCAGCTTGCCGCCCGAGAGATGCAGGATGTGATCGACCACATTGTTGAGGAAGTCGCGCTCATGGCTGACCAGCAGGATGGTGGCGGGATAGGATTTGAGGAAATCCTCCAGCCACAGCACCGCTTCGAGGTCGAGGTGGTTCGAAGGTTCGTCGAGCAGCAGCAGATCGGGCTGCGAGAACAGCAGCGCGGCCAGCGCCACGCGCATCCGCCAGCCACCCGAGAAGCTTTCCAGCGGGCGATGCTGCGCCTCCTCGTCGAAACCCAGACCCGCCAGAATGCGCGAGGCGCGCGAGGGGGCGGTATGGGCGTCGATGGCGATCAGCCGCTCATGGATCTCGCCCAGACGGTGCAGATCCTCGTGATTGTCCTCGGCTTCGGCGATGGCCATCAGCTCGGCGCGCTCGGTGTCGGCGGCCAGAACCGTCTCGAAGGGCGTGGCGTCCCCGCCCGGCGCTTCCTGAGCGATATAGCCCAGACGGGCACCGCGCGGCATGCTGACGGAACCGGCGTCGGGCTCCAGCATGCCGGCGATCACACGCACCAGCGTCGATTTGCCCGCGCCATTGCGGCCGATCAGCCCGATGCGCCCGCGCGGCGGCAGCTTGGCGCCCGCGTCGTCGATGATGGTGCGTCCGCCCAGGCGGACCGTGATTCCCGTCAGATTAAGCATGGAGCGCGCCTAGCAGCAGCGAGCCAAAACCGAAAGCCCCACCGAAAACTCTCGGCTTAAAGCGGATCGCCCACGCCATGGGCATGGTCGGGCACCTTGTCGCCCATCAGCACGCTGCCCACCGAGGCGGCCACCACCAGCGCGATGGCCAGCAATTGCAGCGCGGTCAGCGTCTCGCCAAGGATCAGCGCCCCGGCCAGCGCGCCCGCCGCGGGCTCGACGCTGAGCAGAATGCCGAAACGGTTTTCGGGGATGCTCTTGAGCGCGATCATCTCGAGCGAATAGGGCAGGGCGCTCGACAGCATGGCCACCACCACGCCGCTCGCCATCAGCGAGGGAGTGAGCAGCGTGGTGCCGACATCATAGACGCCGATGGGCACCACCACGAGGGCGGCCGTCGCCATGCCCAGCGCCACGGTCTGGCCGCCGGGCAGATGGCTCGTTTTCTTGCCGAAGACGATATAGAGGCCCCAGAACACGCCTGCACACAGGGCAAAGCCCACGCCCGTCCAGTCCAGCGCATGGTTCATCTGGCGCAGCGGCAGCAACAGCGCCAGACCCGCCGCCGCCAGCGCCACCATGGCGACATGCGCCAAACGCCGCGCATGCAGCAGCGAGACCGTCAGCGGCCCGAGAAATTCGATGGCGATGGCCAGACCCAGCGGAATGCTGCGCAGCGCCATATAGAAGCAGAAATTCATCAGCCCCAGCACCGCGCCATAACGCATGGTGGCCAGCAGATCGGCGCGGCTGATCGGCTGGCGCCATGGCCGCCAGATCGCCAGCAGGATCAGCGCGGCAAAGCCCACGCGATAGCTGACCGTGCCCTGAGCACCGACCAGCGGAAACAGGCTTTTGCCAAAAGACGTGCCCACGCAAAACGAGATGATCGAGCCGCACAGCGCCAGATAAGGCACAGCGCGCGACAGGGAGCCGTTGGCGGGAGAGGCGGAAAGCGTGGTCATATCCTCACTATAGCAATGCTGCACTGGCGAAGCGCGGCGAAATCATGCATCAGATGACGGAAATCGTCATTTTGGAAAGGTGATATGGCGGAACCTGTCGATCTCGATCATTTCGACCGGCGAATCATCGCCATTGTACGCCGCAACAATCTGGAACCCGCACGGCTTATCGCCGCGCAGGTCGGTCTGTCGGAAAGCGCCGTTCTGCGCCGTTTGCGACGATTGCGCGCCACCGGCGTCATCATGGCGGATATTGCGGTGATCGACCCGACGCGGCTGGCCCCGGCGATCCTGATCCATGTGCTGGTGGAATTGAACCAGAGCGGTTTGCGGGTGGAGCAGGAGTTCGCCGCGCGCCTCGCCGGGCGCGAGGAGGTGATCGGCGCCTGGAATGTGACGGGCCGCACCGATTTTCTGCTGACCGTCACCGTGCCCTCGATCGAGGCCTATCAGCGTTTCTCCGATGGCGTGCTGGCCGCCGACGAGAATGTCCGCGATTTCGAGACGCTGGTGACCCTGCGCGAGATCGTGCGGCCCAATCATCTGCGCGAGGGGCATCCGCTTTGAAAAGCGAAGGCTTTTTGCAGCCCTGCTAACGCCTGCGCCAAAATAGCCCGTGCCGTCGCGTGCCGATCTGGAACATTCGCCTTCCGTGCGTCCTTCTGCCCTGTCCTTGTCATATGGGGCGGGACAGATCGGAAGGACCAAGCGATGACCATGCGACTTTCCAAAATTACCCTTCTTGCGCTGCTGGCGCTGCCTGCCGCCGCGCATGCCCAACTGGCAGGCGGCCTTGGCGGGGCCGTGCAGGGGACGGCCGGAGGTGCTGGCGCGACGGTCGGCGGGGCGGGGCAGGGCGCGCTGGGCGCGCCGGTCGGCTCGACACTCGACACCACGCGCTCGACTGCGGGCGATGCGGCGCAGCAGACCCGCTCTGGCGCCGAAAGGGCCAAGGATCGCACGAATGACACGGCGGGACGCGCCGCAGATCATGCCCGCTCGACCGTGGACAACACCAGCGGCACGGCGGGCGCCGGGGCCACCGGCGGGGTCGAAGGTTCGTCGCGGGTGGTCGGCGGGCATGTCGGCACCGCAACGCAGGGCACTGCCGCTACGCCGGGCGCCGCTGCCGGGACCATGAGCGGAACCGGGGCCGACGCCACGGTCACGCGCAATGGCGCAACCGTCGGCACCAGCGGTTCGGCGGGCGCCACACGTCGCTAAGGCCATAACGTCAGGCGGCCCGCATGGTGGTGCGGGCCGCTCGTTTGCGGATCAGGCCGCCAGCAGCGCCTGTTCGATATCGGGCACGGGCATGGAGGTGAGATCCTTGTTCAGCTCACCCACCAGCCGCGCCTTCACCTCGCCATGGTAATGCTTGCGCAGCGTGCCCAGCACCTGGGGCGGGGCCACCACGACCAGCGTCTCAAAGGCGGATTCCAGCGCCATGCGGTTGACCAGATCGGCGGTCTGGATCGCGAAACGGTCTTCCTCCTGCTGGTGGAAGTCGGTCTCGCCCATCGTCCCGCGTGAGGGGGCAAAGGTGCCGCCGCCCTGTGTGGAGGATGCTGTGCCTGCCGCGTCGCTCTTCTGGTCGCGGTCGGCGGGGCTGTCGTGCGTTTCATGCTCCTCGACGCGCAGGGCTATTTCCTCGGCGCTGCCGCCATTGCGCAGCAGCAGCCGCTTGCGGCCATCGGCAACCAAGATCAGTGCATCGTGGGAAATGTTCATGCTTTTTCTCCTGCTGTGCAGGATGGAAGGCATCGCAGAGGGGCTTGGGTCCGTCGCAGGCATGACCGCCCGGCGCGCATTGGCCACAAGTCCCGGCAGGATGGGGGCTTATGGCTTCTGTTTGAGCGCCGACCAGGGGATGATCGCCCAGTCCGGGCTGTCGCAGGGGCGCATCACGCGCGGGAAAATCGCGCCGACCCACAGGCCCTTGGGGCCCAGCGACCATGCGGGGAAATTCCAGACATCGCTCTGCGTGTAGTCGCAATCATCCTCGTCGCCCGGTTTGGGGGCTTTCATCTCTTCGGGATGATGGCGGCGCAGCAGGGCGATCAGGCCGGGCGCGAAGAGCTTGTCGCGATAGCTGTACCAGGCGTCGCTGTCCTGCTTGGGGATGGGCCCCTTGCCGAAGGGCAGCACGCCATCGAGCGTCAATTCGCGCCCGCTCACCGTATCGAAGCTGTGGCCGGAGGTGCCGAAATCGGGATGGGCGGCGCGGGCGCAGCTCCAGCTCGAACTCCATGTGTAGCTCATCGCATGGGTGCCCAGCCATGGCGTGTCGGCCTTGGACATCTCGCTGCCCGGGCCGCCGTCGCTGCCGGTGCAGCCCAGAAAGGCCGAGACCTCGCTCCATTGCTGGCGGGCCAGCGCGTGGTTGATCGCCGCCATGGCCGCAGGCGCATAGCCGCTTTCAAGGCGGAACAGGCGCAGCCCGGTCACCCCCTCGCGATACCAGCGGATGGTCTTGCCGTTGAGGCTGACGCTTTGTTGTGGCGTCAGCGACAGGTCGGAAATCTGCAGCGTGTCGTAAAGGCTCAGCTTGGGCGGCAGATCGGTGGGGGCGTCGCGCGGCGAGGTGGCGGGATGCAGGCTGACGGGCAGCGCGCGGCCCTTGGCGGTGGTGAGCGTGCCGGCGAGGGTGGTGCCGCTCTGCGTCAGCGCCAGATGATCGTTCGTGATTTCGGAGGTCAGGGTGAGGCCGGTGCCCTGATGCGTGCCGGTCAGATCGATGTCGAGCCTGGTGGCGTTGTAAAAATAGTGGCCGCTGACCCCGCCTTTACCGTCATCGTCCAGCCCGACAACGATGCGGGCATTGCCTGCCGTGCCCTCATAGACCTGCTCGGCCATGGCCGGGGCGGCAGCGATCAGACAGGCGGAAAGCGCCAGCAGGCGGGCGGGAAAAGCGAGGGGCATCAAGGCGATCTCCGGCAAGAGGCTGCGCTCGGCGATAGCGCGGCATGACGCGTGGCGTAAAGCACTCACGCGGCATGCCTGCCATCGGGCAAGGCGCAGCCTTTCCTTCCCCCTGCCGGAGCGGGGGTTATTTGTGCACCGTGGCGCTCACCCGCTTGAGGAAGGCGTGATGCGGGATGGCGCTGCGGCTGATGTTGTCGAACAGGCCGCCCGCCAAACGGGGCAGGGTGGTTTCCACCATATGCACCTCTTCGAGGGTGCGCACATCGATGGAGATCTTCAGCTCATGGCCGAAGCTGAAGCTGACCTGCATCGGGCAGGGGCAGGCATCTTCGACCAGATGGATCAGCGCGCGCAGCTCATCGCTGATCGGGCTGGTTCGGGGTGCGAGGGCAAGTTCCGCAACATTGCTGTCAGAGAGGCTTTTTTCGGAGAAGTTCGTCAGGACCGTCATGGTTCAACTCCTTTCATCGCTCATATGAAACGACTCGGCGCTGAAAAAGATCCGTCACTCTGATTTTTTTATGTGCCTCTTTGGCGGGGGCGATCAGCTCTCGATCATGGTGCGGATGCGGGCGCCCAGCGCCTCCACCGCGAAGGGTTTGGCCAGCACCTGCATGCCGGTTTCCAGCCGGTCGTCGCCGATGACCGAATGCTCGGCATAGCCGGTGATGAACAGCACCTTGAGGTCGGGGCGCAACTGCCGCCCGGCCTCGGCCATCTGGCGGCCGTTCATGCCGCCGGGCAGGCCGACATCGCTGACCAGCAGGTCGATCCGTTCCTCCGACTGCAGCAGTTTCAGGCCCGAAGCGCCATCCTCGGCATCGATCACGCGATAGCCCATGTCCTCCAGCGCATCGACGATCAGCAGGCGCACGCTGGCCTCGTCATCGACCACCAGCACCGTCTCGCCCCGGGGGGCGGGCAGGGCGCCATGCGTGGTCTCGCTGCTTGTGCCGGGCATGGGCTCGGCATGGCGTGGCAGATGCAGCGTTACCGTGGTGCCTTCGCCCGGCTGCGAGACGATCCGCACCTGCCCGCCCGATTGCGTGGCAAAGCCATAGATCATCGACAGGCCAAGCCCGGTGCCCTGACCCAGCGGCTTGGTGGTGAAAAAGGGATCGAAGGCCTTGGCGATCGTGTCCTCGCTCATGCCCACGCCATCGTCGGTGACGCGCAGGGCCAGATAATCGCCCGGCGGCAGATCGAGCGCGCGCGCCGCAGGCCCATCGAGCGACACATTGGTCGTTTCGATCAGAATATGCCCGCCATGCGGCATGGCATCGCGCGCATTGAGGCACAAATTGAGCAGGGCGTTCTCAAGCTGGCTCTGGTCGACCAGCGTGGGCCACAGGCCGGGCCCGGCGCAGGTTTCGATGGCGATGGCGGGGCCGACGGTGCGCTGCACCAGATCGACCATATCCTGCACCAGCGCCTGAACATCGGTGGGTTTCGGGTCGAGCGTCTGGCGCCGCGAAAAGGCCAGCAGGCGGTGGGTGAGGGCGGCGGCGCGCCGCACCGCATCCTGAGCGATGGCGGTGTATTTGCCGACATCGCCCGCGCGGCCCTGCTCCAGCCGCCGCGTCGTCATCTCCAGAGCGCCCGAGACGCCCGCCAGCAGATTGTTGAAATCATGCGCCAGCCCGCCGGTCAGCTGGCCAACGGCCTCCATCTTCTGCGACTGGCGCAGGCGTTCCTCGGCCTGCATCAGCTCGGCGGTGCGGTCGGCCACGCGCTGTTCGAGCGTTTCGTTGAGCGTGCGCAGCGCGGCGGCGGCGCGGTCGCGCTCTTCCTCCACGGCGCGGCGCTGCTGCACGTCGAGCAGCACGCCGGGAAAGCTGAGCGGCGTGCCGTCCGGCGCCAGATCGACCCTGCCATTGGCCTCGATCCAGCGATAGTTCCCGTCACCCTGCTTCACGCGATATTGATGGGCATAGGCGCCGCCCCGGCGGATCGCCTCGCCGATGGCCTCGGTCAGGCCGGGCTTGTCGTCGGGATGGACGCCGAGGATCACTTGCTCCAGGCTGAGCCCGTCACGCCCCAGCGCCGGATCGAGGCCGAAAACCTGAGCAAAGGCGGCGTCCACCGTAAATCGGTCGCGGGGCAGATCCCAGAACCATGTGCCGATGATCGCCCCGGCGGAGAGCGCGAGTTGCACGCGCTGGATGTTCTCGCGCGCGATGGCCTCGCTGGTGCGCAGGGCGTTTTCGGCCTGTTTGCGCGCCTCGATATCGCGGAACAGCACCGAGACCTGACGGCGGCTGGCCGGTTCGACCCGCGCGGCGGAAACCTCGATATGGCGCCCGGCCTCGACGAAATGGCGTTCGAAACTGACGCCCTTGCCGGTGCGCAGCACGCCGCCATACAGTTCCAGCCAGCCATCCGCGTCGTCGGGGGCGATATCGCGCAGCGTCTTGCCCACGATGCCCGCGATGCCGGTGTGGCGCTCATAGCCGGCATTGGCCTCGACATGCATGTAATCGCTTAAGGGGCCATGCGGGCCGTCGAAGAATTCGATGATGCAGAAGCCGTCTTCGATGGCATCGAACAGGGCGCGGTAACGCTCCTCGCTGCGGGTCAGCGCGTCGCGGGCCTCACGCTCGGCGGTGACGTCGCGGGCGATGCCGATGAAGCGCAGCGGCTGACCATCGGCGTCGACCTCGGTCTCGCCCTTGCGCGCGATCCAGCGCAGCGCGCCCGTGTCGGCGCGGATGACGCGATATTCGGCCTCGCCCTTGATCGCACCCGCGCGGCGCGATTGCGCGTTGGAGACGATGGAGCGGTCTTCCGCGATCACCCGCTCCTCGATCAGCGAGGCGGGGCATTGGTCCACCACCGGCAGGCCATAGAGGCGGCAGAATTCGGGGGTGGGGATCAGCAGATCCTCGCGCAGGTCGATGGTGAACAGGCCGATGCCGCCCGCCTCCTGCGCCTGACGCAGCCGCAGCACTTCGGCTTCGAGCGCGGCGCGGGAGAGCGATGTGACGTCAGATCCGGTCATGCTGCCTCGTTCCCCCCTTCGCTTTGCCTAGCCGATCCGCAGGCGCGAAGCCATCGGCTGTTCACTTTCCCGCTGATGGCCTTATCTGTTGGCCCGAGATCTTGTTCCTCTTTGCGGAAGAAACCCATGACTGACCAGCATTTTTACGAGCCGCGCCTTGGCCACGGGCTGGCGCATGACCCGCTCAACGCCATTGTCGCGCCGCGCCCCATCGGCTGGATCAGCACGCTGAGCGCGGATGGCGTGGCCAATCTGGCGCCCTACAGCTTCTTCAACGTGTTCAATTACACGCCGCCGCTGATCGGATTTTCCTCGATGGGCTGGAAGGACAGCGTGGAAAACGCGCAGGCCACGGGCGAATTCGTGTGGAATCTGGCCACCCGCCCTCAGGCCGAGGCGATGAATGCCTCCTGCGCCGCCGTCGGCCCGGAGGTCGATGAATTTGAGCTGGCGGGGATTGAAAAGCTGCCCTCGCAACTGGTGAAACCTTCGCGTGTGGCGGGCAGCCCGGTGCAGTTCGAATGCAAGGTGACCCAGATCATCCGCCTGACCACCAAGGAGGGCCGTGAACTGGACCAATGGCTGGTGATGGGCGAGGCCGTGGGCATCCATATCGACCGCGCCCTGATCGAGGAGGGCGTCTATCAGACCGCCAAATCGGGCACGATCCTGCGCGGTGGCGGCCCGGCGGATTATTTCGAGATCACGCCGGAGCAGATGTTCAAGATGTACCGCCCTCGGTGAGCTTAAACGTGGACGGGCAGGGAGACCTGCCCCTCTTGCCCGAAGACGCGCAGATAACGCGCAATCTCCGCCGGATCGCCGGTCGATTTGGCCGGATTGTCCGACAGCTTCACCGCCGGTCGGCCATTGGCGCTGGTCACCTTGCAGACCAGCGAGATCGGCTCCAGACCCTCCGCACCATCGGGATCACAGCCCCGGAAATCATTGGTGAGGTTGGTGCCCCAGCCAAAGCTCAGTCTCACCCGCCCGTGGAAATGGCGATAGGCTTCCTCGATGCTGTCGATGTCCATGCCGTCCGAAAGGATCAGCAGCTTGCCGCGCGGATCGACGCCATGGCGCTGCCACCAGGCGATGATCTGCTCGCCCGCCTCGATGGGGGGCAGGCTGTCGGGGCGGAAGCCGGTCCAGCCTGCCAGCCATGCCGGGGCGTTGCGCAGGAAAGCCGCGCTGCCGAAGGCATCGGGCAGAGCGATCAGCAGATTGCCGTTGTAATGGGCACGCCACTCTTCCAGCACCTGATAGGGCGCGCGCGCCAGTTCGGCATCGTCGCGCGCCAGAGCACCTGCCACCATCGGCAATTCATGGGCATTGGTGCCGATGGCCTCCAGATCGGCATCCATCGCCAGCAGCACGTTGGAGGTGCCGATAAATCGCTCGCCGAGGCCTTCCTTCAGCGCCTCCACGCACCAGCGCTGCCACAGAAAGCCATGGCGCCGCCGCGTGCCGAAATCGGAAATGCGCAGATCGGGCAGGCCGCGCAATCGCTCCACCTTTTCCCACAGGCGCGCCTTGGCGCGGGCATAGACCACATCCAGCGCAAACCGCCCCCGGCCGCGCATCGCCGCGCGTGACCGCAACTCGTTGACAATCGCCAGCGCCGGAATTTCCCACATGGTGGTGTGAGTCCAGAGGCCGTCGAAATGCAGCTCATACTGGCCATCGGCCTTGCGCAACTCATACTCTGGCAGGCGGAAATCCGCGAGCCAGGCGATGAAGTCGGGCGCGAACATCTGCTGCTTGCCGTAAAAGGCATTGCCCGCCAGCCAGATCAGCTCCTTCTTGGAAAAGCGCACCGTGCGGGCGTGATCGAGCTGCGCGCGCAACTCGCCTTCATCGATGATCTCGCCCAGCCGCACATGCTTGCTGCGGTTGATAAGCGAGAAGGTCGCCCGCACCTCCGGGTGGATATGCCGGATCATCTGCAGCATCAGCAGCTTGTAGAAATCGGTATCGAGCAGGCTGCGCACAATCGGATCGAGCCGGAAATTGTGGTCATAGGTGCGCTTGGCAATATCGGTGACGGTCATGCGGCGATCTTGCTGAAGAGGGTGTGGTGCGAAGTCTAGCGGGGGGATTTTGGTTTACAACTATCGACCAAAGTAAGGGGAAGAAGGAAATGCGAGGGTGTTACACCCTCGCGCTCCCATAACGTCTCCCGACGCGAGGCCGCGTTTACCGCTGATGAAGCGTTCAGGCTCTCCACCTGTTCAGGGGCTCGTTTGGTCGCAACGCCTGTTTGGCGCATGGGTCATTCGTGGTTGAATGGCCTTGTGCCGAGCTCTGACATGACATCTTCTCATTGGCCGGGCTTGCCTGCTTTTCCTATTTTGCCTGTAGACAAAGTGCCTCAGCAAAGGAGCCTCCCATGACCGAACTGCGTCGCATCGGACGATCCGATCTTACCACCCCGCCGCTGATCCTTGGCGGCAATGTCTTCGGCTGGACCGCCGATCAGGACACCAGCTTTGCCGTGCTCGATGCCTTCG
>Ga0116227_10003021_pt1 | contig 37758 bp, 23 predicted proteins | sample S1TSphgellanicum_FD_89693 | JGI IMG/M metagenome (GOLD analysis project Ga0116227, IMG submission 89693) | Host-associated microbial communities from peat moss isolated from Minnesota, USA - S1T2_Fb - Sphagnum magellanicum MG | ecosystem: Host-associated > Plants > Peat moss > Unclassified...
AAAATTCAAAGAACCGGAACCAACACTGGAACCAACCACCATTAGCGGGTTATTAGAAGGGTGGTTCTTACCATTCGTTCTCACGGTTCTCAAAAAATCAATGAACTAAAATATGGAACCGGTTGCTAAACACCGGTTTCCATTGGATCACACTGGGCCAGAGCGATTCAACACCCACCGACGCACCATCCATCCACTGGATGCCTGAACTTGAACCTCTCCCGTGCTTGAATCAGAAGTCTAATAGTTATAACTATCACTGACTGACTAACTGACTTACTGAATTAATATATATGATGATGACTAGTTTAGGGTTAAATGATGGCTAGGTTAGGATTAAGAAACAATATATTTTGGAATGGTTTTGAATAATTTTTCGTTTTTTCTTAATCAAGCTTTTGAATGCACATATAAATTTTGAGGTTTGGAGTTAATTTGTTACAAGTTATAGTTTTATAATTGTAGTTTGTGACACATTCAACCCATGTGATTTACTTCTATCATTTCAATACAATTGCGCCTTTTAATAAACTTTGATGTTTCATACTTTGTTTGTTTTCTAATTGTTTTTAATATTTTCAAGGGCAACAAAACTTTTTTTATTTGTACATCTTTTTTTTTCTTTATATGTAACCAACACAATAAGATTCAAGTACATATAGACCCCACACATAATTATGGCCAAAGTACATGACACATGGTTATGAAGCTTTTGATATGCCCAATCAAGTTTCCTATGTATCCAATGAATGGCATCGGCTTCTTGACTTTTTGATGACTATTGACAAAACCTATTCATTTCCCATAAACTTAAGTGACCCAAGAAAAGAAGTCCGAATCCCTAGTTTTTCAAATATCATCCTCAAGTTCATGACACCTCCCTTAACCTCAAATAAAGCCCACTCAATTCCCCTACTATCTCTTAAATCCAATAAACTCAACTAATAACCAACCTATGAGTGTGATAAACAAACCATTTTAAAAGCATTTAACATTACATAATTAACAATTTCAATAAACATATGGCTATAGCAAAAAAAACTTCAAACCATGTTCTAGGGATGTTCGATAGAGAATATATCCCTATTTAACTAATTGCCTCCATATTTGTCAACCCCATCCACTGATAACCAAAAAGGCATACCACACCATCGAAAAATGGTAAACACATCAATAAAACAAAGAATTGATGTTGCAAGCAACTTCATCCGTTGTTTTCCCTTTTAAAATGGTTCCCATGATTGACCCACATATGGCCAACATAAAGAACTTAGAGTAAATTTGGTACCTACAAAATTTGATTCCAATATAAGGAGCAGAATATTTCTTATGTGAACCCATGTTTGTAGGACAATAGATTGATTCACCTATTGTTTCACAATTGAACCAAGTATTTATTTGCACACTTTTGAACACCCAATACTTAATCATTGTGGTAATTCCAAAGACATAATAGGTTATCAAGTGTGTTAGTTTAGTTGTTAAGTTAGTTCCTAGTTAATTAGAGATCAAATTGAGTTAGCTTAGTTGTTTGGGTTTTAATCTCAAATCAGTTCAATTGTTAACGGGGTTCAAAATATTATGTGAATGCGATTTAATCTCAATTTGTGTGATTTCAAATCACTTTTGATGATTTGACATTTCAATGCATTCTACTATTGTATGCAAGTTTTTATGTGTTTTTGTACATGGTATTAATTTTGCATTTTATTGTGTGAAAGTGTTAAGTGTAGATTTTTGTTTTTATTGCAAGCAATTGACCATTTTGGGTTTGAACATGATCTACCATTCAAGATATTTTCATGTTATATTTTGTATGTGTGATAACAACGATAGTTGTAAGTGTCAACATACAATGCACAACAACAAAGATTTCCATGGTCAAAGAATTTGAATTTAGGACTTCTCATTGGAAGTGAAAGTGATCTGAGTTCAAGTGACTAGAGACTAATGTGAGCCTAAAAGAGTTGGATGCATGGCCTGCTGAGGTACTGTCTTGGTTCTCTTTTCTCAAATGTGTGCTGAATTCCAAAGATTTTTTGTTTGGCACAGAGATGTGATCAGGAATCAATCGTTGGATATGGAGAGGATTTCAGGAATTGATGGATGTTGGATCTGTTGGTTTGGATGGCAGCCACAAGATGCTTATGGCCTCCAAAAGCTGGCAACAGAAGAGTTATGTAAGCATTACACCAAAGATTTAAAAATGGAGTGTCGAATCCAAAGATTCCACAGCATCTATGGTCCCTTCAGTACCTGAAGAGTAATAAGATGTTCCTCTTTGCATTTGTCTCTCCATATGTCAAGTACATGGTTCTAGATGTGAAGCTCTAGCAATCAATAGTCTTTGTGTTGGAGCTCCAAGAGATGGTAAGCATGAACGAGATGGCAGAGATAGTGCTCAGCTTTGAGAACAAAATACGGCCTATTGACCACATTCCAGGTCCTGAGGTTGTGTGTGGCTGCAACTCTGCCAATACACTTATCAACAAGAAGCTTAGATGGGCTCCATCCATGCATTTGAAGGTATGAGTTCATATCCTTGGCTCTGAAGCTTCATACACTCTGTTTGCTGTTGTGTCACTGACCCTTGAAGACAGTAGATTCAACAGGAAGAAGTACATCAAGACAGTCATCAAGACAGCCATGTTGTCTGTGCTTCCTTGTGGTATGTTTTTTGTCAACTTTGGCTTCGAAGCTAACTTTGTCAACAGATTGTCAATTGCTGAGTGATCATGATTTTGTTACTGTATCTTCTGTGAACCTTTTGTCTCCTTGCCACTCCTCAACCTTGTCGAAGTTCTCATAATCCAGATCTGTCAGTAGACCTGTCTTCCTTCAGGTGGTGAAAGTTGAAATCTCCATTTGGAGTGAAGCTTTGGACTTCATCTTGCAACTATACATTAAAGTACCACTACCAGACAATAAGCAGCACAGGCAGGGAAGTGAAATCATTTGCATCATATTGTAGTGCAGATAGAGAAGTTTGCTATACAGCATGCAAGAACACCACCATCTCTTCATGTCATTAGGAGGCACACAGCCTTTTTGATCATGCTCATGAAGGGAACCAACTAGTAGTTGTAATCTTCATTGGTTAGAAATGCTCCTAGTTCATTGGTGTGCAGTTTGAGAATGAGCTTGTCTACTACCCTCAGAGATCATTAGCATCTGACCAGATTTTACAAGGAACTGCAAAAACTAAGAGATGATTTCTCGTCAGGAGTTTATGGTCTCAGAATTGCAATCCTTGATATGGATCTAATGGGTGAAAAGCACCTTAAGAATGTTCATCTACATGAACTCAATTCAGTCCAAAGCATTCTTTGTCAACAATTATTCTGAGTGAAGTGAGATACTTTGGGGGATAGACAGTATCTTTGATGTTGTAGTTCTATCTTTCGCAACGTGGCTGGCTGGTTGCAGCTGTTAGCTTGAAATGTGACGTTGGAGGTTCTGGTCTTTCTCAGAGGCCATTGAAGGCTCTGGGCCAAGGCAAAAAAGTGAGACCTTGTGACATTCAATTATGTGTGGCACTGCTCCAATGGTTAATTCCCTTACCGGTACTTTGTCTTAGATTTATTCTTTCATGGGATCACTTCAACTCTCTATACAATTTTCTAATAGTGATGATAAGCGTGGAATCTCCTGGCTAATGAGGACATGCCAATGGGGATTCATTTCAGCAATGTGGATCAATTTGGTGGTGAGAGCCAGCCTTTTGTGACTCTACTCAGTGAAGGCAAGGTAGCATGGCCTTCCTCCTCTGTTGTTTCACACATGAAAATGGTTTTGAAGCTCATTGTAGGGGTGAGACTGCAAGGCAATGAAGAGTGAAAGTTGAGCCAAAACAATATGCATTTGTGCTTTCCAGTTGTCAAGAGGCAATTTGGACCACTGTTCGACATCTGTAACTTGACTCTTACATGGACAGACCCTAATTGGGCTTGAGGAGGTTATCATGGGTATGAAACCTGGAGCTATGTGAGTAACACAAAAAAGAGTTTACATATGTATGCTGGAAGTGTACCTGCACAGGTCATCAGATCAGGTTTCAGCAAGTTACATTCCCGTGTCCTAGACGCCCATGAATGACTTGATCAAGTTCCTACTTGAATGGTTTGAACATGATTACTGACAAGTTCTGCTTATCTTTCTGGGGAGTAGGAAAGAGAAGAGCTCTAGTTCCACCAGCTTTTGGCTATGTTGATTCAGCTCTTGGGTTCCAGTGTCATGAGGAGGAATATGTACAAACAATGGTGCTGCAATGTTCCAGGGTTCCAACTTGTTCAATGAGTGTAGTCAGTAATTCGCAAATGGTATTAAACTGGGTGCTACTTCCACTTGTTTTGAAAGTGGAATGCTTCATAGAGCATAGTCAGGGATGCATAAGCCTGGCATCTTCTCATACAATGCATGATGCTGCAGTCTCATAAGAAGTGCTGATGCAACTCTACAGGTTGGACCAAGGAGAACCCTCATATCACATGCCAATGAGCCTCTGGTGTTTGAAGTTCAGTTGCTGAATATAAAATCTTGGAGTGCTGAGATTTCCTTAAAACATGTATGGTAATTTGCTCCAAGAAAAACAACCGTTGCAATTGCTGGTTAGTGGAGAGTCATGATAGCTCATCACTGCAATTTATGATGAAGATTATGTCACACCCTAAACAATACTCAAAGGTTATGAGTTATGACCACACTCACTGTTAAGTTCCCTACAAAAGTTTTGGAGTTTTCTGTGCAGTTCCATAGATATGTTGCAATTGCTGTTCTTGTGTCAGGTGGGAGATCTGTTGACATCTTCAAACCTTCACAGAAAATTTCAGAATGTTGGTAACTACATATCTGCAATATGTGAGCCCAGTGTCAAAATAAGGAGTCGCACATTTACAGGAGCATCCAAGCTTTATTTGATATCTGGAACCCTGGATATAAAATGACAATTTTGGCCCATTCTACAGGTTAGCATGAGGCTGGATGTGGTCCAGCTTCCACCAATTCCTGCTTGGGTTTAATTGCACAAGAAGAGAGAACATGGGCATTTCTTGTAAACAGCTTTGAACATAACCAAAGCACTGCCTTGGGATCTTTTGCTGATCTAATTGCTCAAAAGGTCAACTAATTATTCATGAACACATACTGATCATGGACTGGGAATTTCTAAACCAGCAGTTTTGAGAGATATCCAGGGAATTAGTTAAACTGGACCACTGCAAGTTGTTTTCTCCCGAGTACAGACACAGCACACACAAGTACAACAAAAGAAGTTTGTGACCAAACAGAACAGATGTTAACCAACAATACTAATCAAGCTAGAACTTGATCAAATCATCTGTATTTCTATTTTTATACTTTTGACTCGTCTCTTCTGTTGAACTGTCACCAAATATCATTGCATCCAAATCTGACATAGCCTCATCGTCATGTGAAGTGGCACTTGGTGCAGTTGTCCTTGGTGTCCGGTTTCGTACAAGCTTAGATTCTTCACTGGTGCCCAAGTTAGAGTCATCTTCTTCAGCTTGCACATGGGCAAATACAGGCTCCTCTGGATGAGGTGCTTCAGTAGACAGTTTATTCATCTCCTCATACTTTGCAAGAACCTGCTGTAGTTCATCATTCACATGCAGAGCTTCAAACAACAACGGGTCATTATCACCACCTCTTTCAATAATCTTCTGAACTTTAAACTGTGACTGTCGGCACTGCTCCACCAATGTCAGTGTCAACTCTTCCTGAAAAATGCCACCCACAACCATAGTAGTGTCCAGTTAAGCAGGCATGTTTTCATAACTTCAAGTTGTTGCAGGCAAAAGGCTGAGCTTTCAGAAAAAAAAACCCACTCCTTCATGCATGGGCACATATAAAGCCTCACAACAGGGAACAAAAGTTAAACCTGAAGAGCCTCCTGCTGTGGGGAGGAGGTAAGGACTGTTGATAGAAGCTCAACACTATTGCGAGAGACATCAAAGATCTCCTTAGCATCCTCAGGGTTGGTTGGGGCTAGCCCATCACTTTCTGCACCCATTCCTGCACCAGATCCTTCTGTGCCTGATCTTGATATTGACTGTGGGGGTGTGAATATAGGTGCCAAGCTTTCAAGGTCACGACCTGGAAACTGTATCCCTCTGGACTTCAGACTCTGTAGCAAGGAAACCTCCAAAGATTAGAGATTAAAACTCCAAATCCCTCACCTTCACTCTCAAAAACACATCACTACTGTGCTCAATTCTCAAAACCAAGTTTAGGCATACCTTGTAAGTCTGTTCAAATATGGGAAGATATCCAAGCTCTTCTGTGGATTCACCCCAAGCTTCAATCAGCTTTAATGCCTTATCCCGGTTTTCGGTTGGAGTTTGTGGATCATCAATCATCTTCACCATCTCATCCAACACCTTCTCTGAAGCAACCTCAGAAAACATTTTCTCACAATTCTTCACACAAGTCTCTAGAAGTGTAAGAGCCAAGTACTGGATGTGGGTACTCTTGACCATCATCCGTTTCTTGATGGCTCGCACAGCTTCCTGCCCACTTACTTTTCCTGTGTTGACAAAATCACATAGTTCCAAGCTTTTGCCCCAGTCTGGTCCTTCCATATTCTCTGCAGTGGCCTCCTCAACAAGCTTGTCAGCTTGTGTTGAGACCTGGAAAAGCTCCTTCATCTTCCCACTCGCTGTTATAATCCTTTCGGACATCTTTCTCCCCACTTCTGTACCCCCCACCTTCAGCTTCTCACTAAACGCACTGAACTTCCCCTTGAAACTCTCCCCCATTGCAAAATCGTTTCCCAGCTTCTTAGGACTCCAATCTTCCTCCGCGAATTCACCAACTTTTGCACGGAGTGTAGAGCCAGATCTATAAACACAACGCCCCAACCGAAGTCTTAACCCTGCTCCAAAATTACAAACAGAAGAAACTTCAACACAGAACTGTTGCAAATCCACGCACAGAATAGTGATGCTTCACACAATATATAGCGGACTCGCAAATATCCAACATATCTTGTAGGCAATAGAAGTACAGAACCTGATGGAGAATTGCAAACTGAGACAACCCACCACACAGACTACTGGCAGCTATTGAAAACCCAACTACACAATCCTGATGCTCCACTGCCCAAAATCCTCAGCACACACAAAAGCAATTGGTGCAATAATTCGAAATTCGCAAAGCCAGATTAAAAGATCGGCAACAAAAGTTGACTCCAACTCCGAATTTCGAAACCAGACTTGGAGACAGTCAGCCCTAAGCCAAATTGCGGGGATCTGAAGAACACTAAACTGGGCAAAACAGACGCTGTTCCGATATTTGCAGCAGATTTGCGGCGCAAGCAACTTTCCAACAGCAATCCAAGACAATTCAATACTTTTTTAAGCCATTTGGCAAACTCTAGCCAAGGAGAAGTTGATAGATCAACAGATCATAATCATTTGAAGTGGGTCATTTGCTCTCGTAGGCAGCTTCGATGTGCCGTAAGGAATGGGACCCAAACCTCCAGCCTTTCCTTGCAACCCTAGTCCCACACCTTCACTTTCCACGGTACCTTCCTTTCAAGGGTAGAGTGCACCTCACTACACATTCACTTTCGATAATGAAAACGAGTGCCGATTTTTCCCCTTTTGTTTTTTGGTTATAGTGCCTGTGCAAGGTTGACTATCAAATGGAGGGAAGCAAAAAGGTATAGTTCAATGCTAAGTTCAACGATAGATGCCCTTATAAGTCATGCTGATTCATGGAGATTCCCATAGTCACACATCTTTCCGCACATAAAATAGCCCAAAACCTGGAGGGTTAGAACTTAAAAAGTTGAAGAATTTCTAGAATATGTCAAATCTAATATAATATTAATAGTTGAGTCATTGCATTTGTGGTGAGCCTCTAAATTTAGCATGACCCATTTTTTCATTGTTCCCATTGTGAGAAATGACTTCTATCCTTCATCATTGTTCAAGATATTTTTCATTTTCATTGTGAGAGATGCAAAGTTTCATTTTTCAAGTTAACATTGTGTTATCAATTAATGGTATCCACAAATTGGTTAATGTTATCATTGTTGATCTCTTTTGAACAAATTTAATTTTGTTTCATATTTCAATTTTGCAAGATGATTATGACAATGGTGACTCGAGTAAAAGAAGGATTTTATCACAATCTATATTTGATGTATGCATTTTTTTCATTGTCATGAAAGTTTTTGATTGCTTACATCAATAATCAAACTTTTTTTTTCATTGATGTACTAACATGGTGTGATTAGCAATAAGCACCAATGGCCCTCCTTTGATCGTTTTATGTGTTATTTATAAACAAAAGGTGTCAATAGCTTTACAAAGAGCTCAAGCCATCTCTATTTTGAAACGTGTCATCAATGTAAGTTAGAGCTTTTCTAAGCTTATTGTTCTTTTAAGTTTTTTTCTCATATTAATATGCTTCTTGTTGCAATTGGTGGGGTTCTGAAACATGATTTGTTCCTACACCCCATAGTCACCCACTTTGGGTTTTGCTCTTTTACTCTGGACTTGAGTCCTCTCTATTTGTTCTTTGTTTTCCCCCTTTATTTGGCACTTTGTTTAATGGAGTTTGCCAGATTTCATCATAATAGGGGTTTTAAAACATCCAAACAACCAATTTCAAGTTAAAACATATTTTCTTAGGATTCCAACTTTGAAGGAGGCATGAGTACAGATTTAACTTAAATATCACTTAAATTTAATCTCATAGGTTTGTCAGTGCATAAGTCCAAAGTTTCTCTAACAGGCAGTCCGAAACTATGGAAATGCCCTTGTAGGCAATTTGCACTTGCTAGTTCATAGGAAAGAATCGAAACAGATTCCTTTTCAACAAGTAGAGATATGTAAAATTTTGAATGGACAGATTTTATCTGCCACAAGAAAAGGGTAAAAGACTCAATTAAAATATTCAGAATTTGAAACAATAAGCCCACTACTTCTAAACATACACTAATTGCAATGGCTGATCATGAACCATAGTCATAGTTATGATGCATTTAAATCTGCTCTGATCTTGTACTCAATCTCATCCATCTACATTTGACAAGTATAATTTCTTCCTAAATTGCATTGATACAACCCAGAACTAAGCACACTACTGCTAGTTCAGATTCCAGCCTCCCAAAAGATGGGTCTTAAAGATTAAGAGAGTGAGCCTGTCATGTGCTGACTCCTGAGTCTTGACAATTCTGAAGAATAAGTAGCCCACCTTTGGAAGGAGGCAACATGTTGTGTGTAGTGCACCTGAGCCTCTCTCCTTATAGTTATTCTAGTCTTGAATAGCAACAGTAACCAAAACTGTAAAGGGAACACCTTACCTGTACAAATCTCCAAGACCACCAGGGGCAATTGAGATTGACAATTTAGCACTGTTCAAAATACTACCATATTTACATACATGTCCACTCCAAGTTTTGGGGTCCATTGGGTCATGCATGTGGTTGCTTAAAACTTAGAATGACATGACCACATGCACAAGGTTGAAAGGACCCCTCCACTCTGAATTTCCATTCATTGGGTTTCTTTGTTCCTTGAAACTATTTGAACTGGAGGTTTGTACTCCGGTCTTAGGTAAATAGAGTCACCTTCACAGCAACTCATAACTTCAGGTGGCCCCCTACTTGAAATAGGTCTTTCTTGTACTAAGTTAATGAGTTCTGACTCCTGAGGTCCCTTAGCAGCACAGTGCTGGTGAAGATCAGAACCAATCAGAGTCATGCAAGGATTTACTTGTTTCCTTTGTTCCAGGTGTTGTTTAACTGTGAAATTGGATAATGGGTACCAAACTCATACTGTGGATGGCTCCCTGGTAAGCCTTGAAGTCGCAAAGTCATGGTGTGACTCTCTCTCATTTTTCCCTATAGAGGAAATACAGGAGTTTATAACCATCTTGTGCAAGTGCCATCTTATTCTGTAGTTGCAAGCAATAAAGCTCTGGCCTGGTCAATGACCAATTACCATTCGCAAAAAGAACTGAAAGAAAGAGAGTTACTAAGTTCATTGTTTCTAAAATTATGAAATCAACCTCAGCAATACTGGACCTTTCAATCTTCACCATGAAAATGTATTGTGGGGGCACACAGACCTGCCAACTCTGAACAAATTGTGAGCAACAATGTCGTCAATCTTTGTGTCACACACTGCATATTGCTCATTACCATTGCATGTTTGGAACACAGTTTTTGCTTCCCAAAGTGTACACCAATGCCACAGTACTGCCTTTTTTTCAGGGTACTATGGCAATTCTGGAAGCAGCTTTTTGTTTTTGAATGTGTAAAAGAACCAACATACTCCCCCACTGCACAGGTCCCACACAGGAAACATCCTCTTAGACAACTGAAGACCAGAGCAGTCCTCTGTGGTTGGTTAGTACCATGTTATACTTGAGGCTGGCAATCCTGCGCTGTTGGTTCAGTAGCAAATTGCAGTAGGAGAGCACCTTTCCAGATTCGGTCAAGAAAGATTTATAGAAAGGACCAAGCCTAATGCTAGCAAAAATTATCTGGCCTCATGTATATCCGTTAGTGTAAATGTCAACCAGTTCTACTCCCACTGTAGAACTGTCCTAATGCAAGCTGGAACTGCTTTCCACAGTTTTGAAGAGAGCTCAGGTTCCAGGCCCACCAAACAGCATGGCGACCAACACAGGAGCCTGATCTATGATCCACAGTTCTCAACTTCTTCAAAACTATGAAAAAACATTTGTCCACCAAATGAAACCCCTCAGAACAAGCTTTCAGAAAATCTCTTGGACTTCAGATTTGAGTCAGCAGATCACGAGTTTCAAATCACAAGTATGATCCACATTCCTTTCGAAGCACTAACTTTGCCACAGAAACGAGGACCCTAAAGGATTACAGGTGACTGCAAATTTGGGATTACCCAAAACTGGTTGCTTAATTCCATCAATTTTTTAAAGAAAGGACCATGAAATGCAACCATTGATGAGACGCCAAACATAGACTGATAAGATGTCCACTACCTGGGCAGGGGATTCGACTACTCATCGCCTATCCTGGAACTCAATAGAGCTTCAACGCCTGCACTCTCACATACTTTCGCCTATGAATAGGGAAGACTAACCCGTAACTGCTGTGATGCAAGCATTCTCTTTTCGATTGAACTGTCGCTAGTGCAAATCTCCTCTTTGGCATCCTCCGCTGTCCAGCCTGACCCCGCCTCATCTCAATGTTTGTGCATCTCTGTCGCTAATTTGTGCATCCGTGCAGAGTTGCACGGCCGACTGGTGCGTGATCTCCGAATGTCAGATAGAGCAGAATCCTAATGGAATAGTGCTCGACAATTGCTCCATCCGCCGCGCTGTGGCGCGCTGTGGAGGATGGTGAATAAGACCTAATCAAATGCTAACAGAGTTGCGTCTTTTCGCGTACGATACCCAAAAACTAAATTCCGATTCAAAGAGCACAAAAGCTTCGAAGCCGACGCTAGAAACTTGATCGATCTTTGAAGGATGACATAGATTTTGGGCGGGGATCGGCTGTCGATACACGGAAGCTCTGGCCTGGGTATGGGACGAGCCGAATCTCTGCACACTTTGCTCATCTGACCAGTAAACGATCTGTTGTTCAATTGCAAGTAGAGTTACGTATTACAAACCGCACTACAGTACTACAAGTTTTTCACGGTCTCGATGACAAGCGCTAATGGACCACTCGGAATACAGACGAGCAGCAGAAGCAAGGCAGACAGGGCTCCAAACATCGAAGGCAGTTGCAACATACTCGCTACTCCCCCCCCACCCCCATCTGAGCTCTGTGGCATCAACCCTGGTAATATCACCACACTGACGATCAGAAACAGAAGAAGAGAAAGGATGAAAAATGGAAGCATTTTCAAACTCTACAAAACACGTTCCCGCATCAGTGCAATATCCCAGATCAAGTGCACAGAACACAGCTGGGCGGGAACTCTAGAAACGTATAGCTAAATGTTCATCCTGCACAAAGCTTTTTTCTTAGTACAAACAAAACTCTGCACGAGAACCAGCCTTGTCCTCTGTTTGGGTTTGGTAATCAAAACTTCTAGTATAGGACACACACAAGATTGTCTCGATAAAGACAACGCCAGAGTGCAAAAGCGAAAAAGCAAGAAAGCAAAAGTTTCCCAACACAAAGAAGACGAGGAGAATGAACTAAAAAGGCGCCTTCAATAGGCAGCAGCAAGCTGCCAAGCCCCACCCACGAGCAGCAGCATTACCGCCATGCCTGCCGAGAATCTTACGTTCACGAGAAATTTTTTTGGCAATCTCTGCTGGCACAAAATTCCTGATCCGCTTCCCATCATCCGCTTGCCCAAAAATCTTCCTCTCTCACAATTTCTTCCTCAGGGGACAGGAATGGCCCCTAGGGTTTCGTAGGCGTGACAGTAAGGAAACCTGCAGTTCCCCACCAACAAATGGGTTCCCATGGCGGAGAACTTTTCAGTTTATATACATGGGAGTTGAACTTTGGGCAAAACCATATGGGATAAATCTGAGATAGTTTAAAGAACATCTTGGGGAACAAGTTGGGGAACTTGAGGAACCATTTTGGAAACCCCATGAAAACAAGGAAAAATCCCCCCCAAAAAAAATCCATTCCTCCTTCCTTTCCCCCTCCCCAAAGGAAAAAAACTGGACCCCTCATGAGTGCATGATGAGCCTTCTCGTTGGTTGCATGAAACTTTTTATTTCCAAAACTGTTTGTCGCCATTTTTGGCCTGGGCTAATTGGCAAGAAGGGCACAAACTGTGGGACATAGCCTAGTAGTAGCATAGTGGCTTCATAAATGATTGTAACTTAATAATGTTGATACAGGTGACCAATACCCATCACCCTTGCACTTTGTAAAAGTTGTGATGATGATGGACATTGGCACCAGAAGGATTGCCAACATCATGCAAAAGACTTACAGATATTACAGACGACATGACCTCCATGAAGCTTTTTAAGGTCTGTAACCTGTAAGTCTTTGAGATTACAGACGACATGACCTGAAGAAGAAGCTTTTAGGTCTTAAATCTGTAAATCTTTGCATGATGTAAAAGCACATGCAACAGTTCTTCAATTCAGGGAAGAAGGGCAGGTTTAAGAGAAAGGACTTTCTTTCAAGTGCGTGTCAAAATGGGTGTAATTCAGAACAAATCAATTGCACTTGCATGGAGTGAATGAAGGGTCTGTCTGTCTGTCTGTCTGTCTGACTCCTTTTTCTGTCCATGCTGAATGTGCAAGATGCACTAAGTTGTAGCAGTTCTCAACAACACCATCATCCATGTCCTGTTGATTTCCGAGAGCTAAAATGACTAATTCATTTGCTTGGGTCTCACTCTAATCCATCGGTTCCCTCCTCCCGACTAGTTGCCATATATCCAAGTTGATGAATTGTTAGTTTTTCCCCTTTTCCAAAAGATTGCTGGTGACTTGACAAATCAATATAAACTTGCCCAAACTCAATTGAAACAAGGGGGTGTGTCACACTTTGTGGCCTTGCCATTTACATTAAAATGTATCTTAAGGCAAAAGAAGAATTATGGAAACTCAAATATTTCACCATGCAAAAATACAATCTTTAAAAAAATCCTCTAAAAGAAAACAAAATCCTTCAAGATATTATAACTCTATATAACTCATCTCAAATTTCAACACAAGCCAAAATATCATCTTTCAAAAATCCTCCTATAAAAGTAGACCTATTTATTACCTAGGGGCCAAAATCCCTTAAGCTACTATACTCTATAATGAATCTAAAAACAATATCCTTGCCTTGGTAGGCAAGGCCAATAAAACATTACAACAAAAGAAGAAATGAGAGAGAAAAAGGCTGAATCAAACTTCTGCCTAGTATGATGCTCATGCCCTATTTTTGGAAGCAAAGATTGACCAAAAAATAAAAGAAAAATTAGTCAACTACCAATGGTATGAGATGAAAAGTGAGAATGAGAGGAGGACGACAATCCATAAGGGGTAGAAATTGCAAAGGTAGTCAACCTCACCTCTATTCATGCAACAAGGAAATAAACAACCCTTTGGATCATTGAAGTGTCATGGAGATTCATTCTCTGAAAAAATTGATCATGATAAAAAGGGGAAATGTTGTGAGACTTTTTCACATCCAAGATTCATGTGTTGGTATATGCAAAATCTCAAATTTAAGCAAATAACTGGAGACTTCCATTGCAAACAAGAGGAACTTGGTTGCCAACCTAAATGTTGATGACCATATCTCTTTTCCTTTGCCATAAATGGTCTTTGAGTGTTTAAAGAGCCTTTTATGACGTTTGTGGGTTGGGATAGTGATCATTAAACACTATTCCAGGGGGACAAGGGGAAATGTGCTAGTACATTGATGAGCTTATGTTGGTAGACTACCATGGGGTTATGTAGTTAAACCTCACCTGATAGGGGAATTTTTTTACTTAGTGGTTTATACCACACTATGCATCTAAATAGGGGTTTCATCAAATTGAACCCCTATCCTGAACACTTATATTATTATTATTATTATTATTAAATGAATTATGATAACTAGGTTGCAAGAACTGCCCAAGAAAATTAATATTTATCAATTTTACGAGAACAATCCATACAAAAATCAACAATTATAATAATAATTGAGAATCTAAAACCTTAGAAAGGTTTTTTTTAATCTGAATGTTTTTTAAAAACTCCAGGACAATTTTCTAAAACAACAAGAAGAACTGGAATTAACAGTTCTCTAAAACATGTGAAAACTTCTCAACACTAGTGGAAACCTTGTGTGCAACTTAAAAAAGGGCTACACCAACTATGTTGACATGGAGGTTGAAAGGTGGATGAAAGAAGTTCATGCAACTAATATACCACAAATTTGGTAAAAACATCATTTTAATAAGTAAAAGAATTATGCATCATCAAATTATTTCTTGAACATACGACTGTGAAAAGGTTAAATCCTTATAAGCACTAGGAACATTAATTATGAATTGGAAGTAAATTAGGTATACCATCAATAAAACACTAGCGTTAAATTATTTATGCAAATTTAGCCTAAAATGTTGCATATGCTTCATTTGCATCTTTGTTTTATCCAACTCTTAATGGATGGCAAAATGAGTTCAAATCAACCTTGAAGCTAGCAAAAGATTTTCATGATTTTGAGTATTAAAATCATTTTGCAAAATATCATGTTTTAATCAAAATGATAACCTACATGTTTCCTCTTGCCTTTATTTCTTGTAGAAACTTTAACCCCTAAACATTGTGACAATGAAAATTTACTCAAAAAAATAGCCCATGTTGGGCTTGGCTAATGTTTAGGAGTTAAAAGACAACATGACCTTCACCTAGAAATAAACAAAGAAGTGACAAGACCTTAGAAACAAACCAAGAACAAGGAATGATAGGACCCCCACCAAAGGACAATAGGGAAAAACTAATGATTTTAGGAACAATGAACGTCTTTGGGTCACTATTATAATATTGTTGACGTGTTCTATGAAATCTTATTGCATGTTTTTGCAATCCATTACTTATGTGTTTGTTACCACATTCATATGTTTAGTTTGTTAATTTTGTTATGGACTTTTGATCTTCTTCTTCAATGTTAAAATTTCAACAAGAAGGGTGTAATGTTTTAGGGTTTTGAAGTTCGTTAGGTTTGGGAAGTGAACAAAGAACATTCATCAATCTAAAGACTAGTCACAACAATGCTAACTTGTGAACATATGATGGTGAGCACATGAACTAGTGAGCATGGAGGATTCTTTTTTGAAATATTTTTTATTATGTAAATAAAATATTACACAAATATTTTTTGTCACATCATTGGAATATTTTTTGTCAATTTTTATTTTTTTTTCCATGTGACATATATACATACATTTGTACATTTGTTGTTGAACAAGAATTTTAAAACCTTGTGATGGATGTAGATGGCAATGTAGGTGGGAATGGATGTTATTTTCAATTTTAATTATTCTATAAATTTTATCTCCCATAAAATAATTTTAAATTTATTATTGAGGGTTGGAAAGCCTATCTTTCAAAATTCAACAATATAAATGAAAAACATTTTCTTGCACTCCACATTCGACAAAAGTCAAAAAACTTGAACATAATCATTCTACCAAAAACATGGCATCCATGACTTGAACATATACTATTAGTGTCCTAATTTAATCATGGAGTAATATATTCCTTGTAACTATGTCATCTTTGTGACTATAATCATTTTCATGCCTACATAACTCTACATGATTATAATCATATTTTTTAAATTACTATATGTGTCATTAAACTTCTTTGAACAATTTTTTTTAAATTAAAAACCTTGAGGGAGGGCTCATATTTGCAAATTGAAAACTCTTATTCACCTTCAAAAAAATAATGCATTGATATAGCTTAAGTTTTTAGGTTATTTAGGTTTAGGCTACCTAGCTTTAGTAGCTTAGTTTTGTAGGTTAACAAAGGTTGTTTAAGGCTCTAAGTGTTTACATTTCACAAGTCAATAAATATCTATTATTTTTTTTTTTCAATTATAATAATAAATGATTAATGGCATAAAGAAAGCACCTCCTTTAGAGGGTCATTGATTTTCAAAGGTTATTTTTTGTTATTGCCAAAGCCATTCTGCCTCATGGCCTCCAAGATCAAAAGTGGAGAGGTGAAAATAAACACCTTAGGAATGCCATTGCCTTTTGAAATGATTTTTTTTTTGTTTTTCCTAGGTCAAGTCCGCTTCATGGCCTTCGAGACAGGGAGTGCCATGACAAGTGCCATGATGAGAGCCCCCCTTGGGAGCAACCCAAATGGTGTCTTTTGAATCTTGTTTCACTTCCTCTTAAGAGGCACCATTATAACCATCCCAAGAGGCCTTTTTCTAGCCTTTCATTCCCGAAAGGGATGAGATCCTCTCAAGTCCACATTCTTCAAGGTCTTTGTTTTGTATCAAATGCTTAAAGATAAAATTTTGTGAACAAATGATGCATCTTTTGTATTTTCATAATCTTATGCTGCTACTTTGATTATTTGGTTACATGTGCTTTTTAGGGTGGGGAAATGCCAAGTTCTCAAAACTTGAACAAAGAGGTAAGACACATCTCCTATGGATCACAATAGAATTTGACTTCTTTTGGATGTTTGCATTCCATTTAATTCAATGTTTTCACTATGCGACCATTTTTTAGGAGTCTATATTTCCAACAATGTATAACTTTCTAACAAAAAATGTATAATAAGAAAGATTTTCAATTTCAAGAGCTTGGGGAAGATTCAAATCCCAATATGTGCGAAGAAATATAGTTTCTGAATGTTTTATGTGAAGTTTTTTAAGTTTTACTCACAATGGTCCAATTTGATCATTTTTTGTTGGATTTATTAGGAAGAAGACCTAGATGAAGAGTTTGAGTAAACATCCAAGATGTTGTCATACATAGGAAAGGTAAACTTCATTGGATATATCCAACAATTAGTAATGACATAGGCATTATGATTTCTCTTACATCTTTTGAATCATTTGAATGTTTGTTGTATGGCTATGTGTGTTGATGCAAGGTGAAGAAAGGAAAGAAATGAAGATGGACATAAAAAATTTAGTGGAAAACTTTTCTTAAGTGGCTACACAATAGGTGAGCTAATATACCTTTTCCAAATATGTCACATTGACAGGCTTTCAAATATGGTTGTATTTATGTGTGTCAATGACATTGTTTCCCCATCCATTTAATATTTGATGCAAATCTATCTTGAGTTGCCACTAGAATTTTGTTTCTTACAACCCAAAATTATTATTTTCATTTGTCAAAACCATGTTGACCATATGCAAAGTACAATTTCATTTTTTACTTGGAACACAAAAAGTCCATGCATAGGAAGATGCAATGAAATTTGTCTTGAGGTCCAATGTTGTAGCTCCAATTTTTTCCTAAATTGTAAATGTTAATGGAATGAGTTGAGTGTTTCAAACATGTCAATCAGTGTTAACCATGAAGGAGGTGTCAATTGTATTTTTTGTTTATTACCCAAATGGTAACTATTGAGAGGAAACTTGATTAAAAACTTTCTTGATGTACTTGTTTTTTCATTGAATCCATATGGTCACAATCCATAATAATATTCATTGGAACATGTCTAGAAAAGTCAACAAGTACAACTTAACAACATCTAACAATAACACATTCTATGTTGGAAATATAAAATTTCTTTCACAAAATGTGTAATTAAATATTCATAATTTTAAAATATGATACATTATTTGGTATGGGGTTGAGTTATATTTATGAAAGTTTGGTACCAATTCTACACTTCCCAATTATGTCCTTTAGATCAAGGTGTCAATGGATTTTATCAAAATCTTTAGTTAATTTTGACCATAAAGGTGATAGCAAATAATTTATTTCCTTTCAATATCAAGACTCACCATCCATAGGCACATATATGCCCTACTATGGTTAAGTCCATCATTGCAAGGTAAAATTTGAGGTGATAAACTTTTGTGATTCTTTGTTATTATGTATGAATAAACTTGGTAGGCTATATATTAGGGTTTTCCATTTTCTATTGTATAATTGTGTTTCTCAAAATAAGTTGTCTTGGAACAAAATTGGAATTATCAATCTTTTTATTCAACATGAATGTTTTCCCAATTAGAATTAATCACATATGTCAAGTGCAAATATGTAGTTCAAGTTTCCATTCTATAGTTATTGTCCCATTGACCAAAGTGTATATGGAATTCTTCACAACCCTTAATCGATGCCAACCATATTTGCATATGGTGCATAAAGTTGGAAAATATAATTAAATAATAGGTATTTATTGATTTATGAAATGTAAACATGTGTTTAAGCATAATAAAGCCACATCAACAATCTAACCATCTATTTATTAACATAATTTATGAACCTTGCCTTAAACAACTTTAGTTAACCTACAAAATTAGGTTACTTAAGCTAAGTATCCTAAACCTAGGTAGCCTAGAAACTTAAGCTAGAAGCTTAAGTAAGTAGGTATGCACAAGTAGGTAGGTACGTAGAATCCTTTTTGTTCTTTTGGTCACAAGCTTTTTTATTGGTTCATCACAAGTGGTACTTGCGCTTTGAATGTGTTTAGTGCATGTATTGTGTGTAGACCAATATTTTTTCATCTGTTTATATAATTTACAAAGTTCAACTTGTTGACAAATGATATGAGATAAATTTAATGAAAAAAATTTATTACAACATTATCCCACATCTTATTTCATACAAAAGTGACCAACTTTAACCATTATTATATTTTCATACTTTGACCAAATGGGGGAAAAAATCATTCTTAAACATTTTTCCAAGATCTACACATCTATTGAAAAAATTTAAAACAAAATATCAAGTAATTTGATTTTAAATGCATTTGAATCCTCATTATTTCATACATTTGAACAACAATGATATTTTGAAAAAAAATTCTTTTTCTTTTTCATAAATTTTTGGGTAAATTAACCTATTTAATATCAACATGGAATTATTTTTGGAATTTTAAAAAATTAAAAAATTAAACATTAGATTTCCTCACATCTTAAACAATGTGGTTCAAATAAAATTGGAACAAGTTGAACATTTTCATTTTTAATTTGTAAATTCGAAAAAAAATCCCCAAGATGTGGGAAAAATCACCAAAGTTTCAAAATTACAATATTGAAGAATTCATTTTTTAAAGCAAATCATAGCATAACAACAAGGTTCAAAAAAATTCTATGTTTTAGAAATTTATGTAATATTTATTTGTAAAAAAAATATTATTGTGTATGATCAAATTTAAGCCACATTCAATTTTGTGGACTTAATTTTATAGCAAATTTTACATAAGGAATTTATAATACATTGTAAACTCCATTGCATCCAAATGAAAATATATAATATCAATGCATTATGTTTTTTGAGGGTGAATTAGAGTTTTCAATTTGCAAATATGAGCCCTTCATCAAGGTTTTTTAATTTTGAAAAATTGGTCAAACAAAGTCAATGCCATGCATTAGTAATTTTTAAAATATGATTTACTAGTCATGTACATTCATGTAGCCATGGAAATGACTTCAATCATAAAAACGGCATAGTTACAAAACATGTATTACCCCATGAGTAGATTGGGACATTAGCCGAATATGTTCAAGTCACACATGCCTCATTTTGGCATAGTGTAAGGAATTTCTTGATTCAAATTGTCTTGAGATGATGAAATATTGTCACCAAATGGCTTAGTCCAACAACACAAGTGCTAAATACTACATTGGTATACAATAAAATGAGTATGTTAGTATCCCATTATTATGTCCCATTGATTAACTTTTTGAAACCCCTCAATTGGTGCCAACTTTAAGGGATGTGGTACATGTATTCATTTTTCTTCGAAATCTAAAGACTTTCAATTTCTGTCAACCACAATGAAGGAACATTTTGTATATTTTTTACTAGGAACATAAATTATCCCAATATATAATATGGTTGATTGAAATGAATTGAAACTTTTATAGTATTTCCCAATTGCCATTTTTTACTAGTGCAATGGTCATAATGCATAAATAATTTTAATAAGTTAATAGGTTGTAACATTTCTTGGGTTAAAATTTGAATTTTGAAATTCTTTCTCATTGCTTTATATCTAGTTCCAAACAATGCAAGGTTTCAATCCCCTCAATAGGTTTAGAAGTGACAAAATAATTTTGATAATTGTCTATAGGTTACTTGCATGTGTGTAGTTTTGCATGTATTCAATATGTCCCATATTTTTAGGAGTGTCACAAACCCTTCAATCAATGCCGATTATCGGAAAATGATTTTTTTCCCCATGGAACCCAAATGGTTCCTTCCATATCAAGAACCAATGAAATTTGTTTAGAGGTTTAATATTTTCTTGGAAGTTTGATTGAATTTGTTGAACTCAATTTGCTAAAATGGAAAATGTAAGTAATATTTTCATAATGAAAGATATATATCATAACTTGTTTTGTGGTCAAATTTTGACTTAATTTTCCTTTCCTAAATTTTGTTTCATACATTCCAAAATGTTTCAAGACCTTCAATTGATGCTAACCCTAAGGTTGGTGCCACTTGATTTTTTTGCTTGGAACACATATGGTCACCATCCACCACCTTCATTGACTCCTTGATTGTAATTTTTATCACCTCTTGTTCATCTCCAAACTCTTGTATATGGTGCCTACAATTTTGAATTTGTCCCATTCCTGTAGGGTATGGGGTTGTGTGAAAAACAATTGAAAGCATCTAGAAAAAAACAAGTTCAACACCAATGAAATGTTGGAAAGGTTCAAGATTCATCCCAAGAGCAAGGTGAGAATGAACATTCTACTTTGTTGAATGATTATGATGCCAATAGTTCATCATGCTCTCAAGATTGATGTCTTGAAGATGAAATAGACATTAATCCAAGTGGGGTGTAGGGGGGCAAAAAGGTATTCTTCATAACACCTACAAATTGACAATTTCATGAGAAGATTGTTTCCAACTTTGAAGCTCATGGAGTCTTATATGGAGGGAGAATAATGATAGGTTCAAAAAGCTTTTGAGGGGGGATTTGAACCTTTCCAAGTTGTTGGCGAAGATGTTCCACATCTGGGATGGCAACCATAAACTTAAAGTGTGGTGCCATACACAAACATGGCACATCATGACAAAAAGGATTGGCACATATGCATGGACAACTTCATTTTTGACACCAATAACAAGCTTGTGGAGTTCCTCACCATAGTGATGAACTTCAACAAATGCATATCCCTAAACACATCACCACTGCATATAAATTCAAGGAGTGAATTTCCATTAACCTTGACAATTTCAATCTTTCACAATGTAGGTCAATGGAATTGGATCATGTCAAACCATCCTTTGTGCATGACTTCTTCAAGATTCATTACATCGAAACAATACCTTTACAACAATTCAAGGATATAATCATTATTCTAAAAATGGGGTGTAATTCACTAATTTAAATCACTACATGACCTTAAAAATGAAATATGTTACCCCACCCCATGGTAACATATTTCACCTTGCCTAAAGTTATGTAATTATAGGGTCATTATGTAATCATCATGTTTCATAACTAATTGATATAACCCACTATTTAATATTAATCGAAGTAATTCATTATAATAAATAGGTTTCTTTTGATGTTGTTGTTTTAAATACCTTAAGATATTATACTTTAAACTATTTTAAATTATTCCACCTCACATTATTCTCAATTATTCTCGGTTATTCCACTTTAGGCTATAGTACTTTAGGTTCACCCTTAGCTTTTATATTTTAGGTTATTTTTTGTTATTTCACCTTAGGTTGTATACCTTAAGCTATTGTTGGTTATTTTAGGCTATTCCAAGCTAGGGTCAAAGATCTAAAAGGAATTCTAACCATAGTTTCCCTCTCTTTAATATAAGGATTGCATATAAGCTTCCTTTCAAATCGTGTAGATTTAAAATAAAGGTCATATAGAAGCCACAACAAGTTATTACATATTTGCATAATGGGTATCCAATTGTTCGATATGCTTATGAAGTTTATTAAGTCAAAATTCATAACCAAAACCGACCACACATACTATGGAAAAATATAGTTGATAGAAAAATGGAGGGGAACAATGTAAGAAAGGTTGCATTGTTAATGAATGGTTTCTTGCTCTATAAAAACATTGGCAATTGCTATCTTTTCCATTATCTATAATCCAAGAACATCCCACCTAAAGCCAAGTGTAATTCCTTTTAAAACATCCAAAACCAACCCCGGTGTGATCTTGCTCCACCAACCCCATTATGTAATTTTTTGGTGGGACAAAAAACCTTACACTGAAATTGAACCATGTGCTAAGGATTCAACAACTAACAACAACCTTAAAACCCTCCAAAACCCTAACAACTTTGCAAGAACTTTAAAAATACAACATTGTAAAAGTTTCATTCACTTGACAATTAATAACAAAATTGGAAGGAAGGTAGTTAAAGTTGAAGTAATAGTAATAGTCGGGACTATGATGTATATAATTTAATTAAAAATTTGTGTATCAATTTTTTTTCGGTTATATTCACCTTGTTTATAACGTTTATCCCACAAGAACACATTGGTGTGTTTGCTAAATTGTACATAGCTACATTATCCATCATGATTTTGTGTGAGACTAATGGTGTATAAGATTGGGCATGTGGTCCACAGTTTCACACAAGTTCCACGCCTATATTTATTTTGTATACATGTATAACTTTTGATTGGCCCCATGATATGTTGTGAAGATGAAAGGGACAAACAATGTGTAAATGTGCCATGCCATAACCCATATTCCAATGGGTTTTGTGTCACAACCCTACTTTGAGGGAAGTGTGAGGTCGCCACTCACACTCTCGAAAATGGGACTTGGGAGTCCTCCGGGACTCCCAAAAACTCAAAGCGCGATTGCAGGGGTCAAAACACCTCGCATTGAGACGTTCTTTATATCGTTGGAAAGGTCTTGAAGTGTAAATGTCCAAAATGGCCTCGCATGAGCCATTTGGACATCTGTAGCACAAGTTATGGTCGAAAGAAAGGCCAGGAGTCAAATTGACAATTTGACTCCCGACCACTAAAAGTCGAGAATCGACCCGATTCCGGTGCATGCAGAGGCAAAGTGCGACAGATCGTTGGAAAGCTCTCGAGGAGAGTTACAACTTTGGTTTAAACCTCGTCCCGATCCGACCTCGGGGCGAGAAGTTATGAATGCCCAAAGTCCTGGGAGTCCAAACCGGGACAATTTCGGGACTCCACTTTGGGAGTCCAGGGAAAAAAAACCATTTGGATGCAGGCGCGACGAAGTAACACAGAAAATACTATATGGGGGAAGGTGGTGGCTTCCCCCGAGTCTAGGCCGTGGTGAGTCAAGTGAGTCCAAGGTAGCCCGTGGTTTTTACCAACACCAAAAGGGTGCAGAATGAGTTCTAACCAACTTGTTGGTTGGATTTGGATGTAGGACCGTATAATTGAGTAAGCTTGTCCCTTTTCCTAGTCTATCCCGGAGCTTTCAGCACGCCCCTCTCACCCCCTTTAGTGCTGGAAGCTGGGAGCGTGCCTCGAGTCCCATAAATTCCGCAATTTGAGCGACTTAGTCCCAACTTGGGGCTAACTTGGGACTTGGGAGTGCGTCATTTTGTGGTTGTGAAATTCCATAATTTCAGTGTGTAATGTGATATGTTGAATGAGCCTAGTGGCGATAAGGTCTCTACCATAATACCTTTACCATTCTGACATAAAGTAAATTATTTTTTGTTTATTCAAAATTTTGAAAAATTATTTTTCATTTGTGTTGGAATTTCAATAAAATAAAAAATTTAATTATTAAGGTTTGAGGTTTGAAATCTCACACATTCACTGTTAGGGTTTGAAACTTAGAACCTCCAAGGAAAGGGTTTTAACACTAAAATGGTTTAGACACATGAGACTGTTCCATATCATTAAATACATTGTGTTTATTATTATGTATAACCATTATTTGTCGAAATTTTTTTGGAATGAAAAAACCAAGTGCTAAAGTTAAGATTTAAAATTTAATTAATTATTTGGCAATCTTTTACCGAAATGGTAAAGGTATTACAATATTCAACAAACTTCACATTTTGTGCTCACCATCATGCTTCATGTCCTTGTTCTTTTGTAAGACATAACACAATATTTCTCTTTACACATTGTGTTATAAAATAGTGCAAACTTTGGGTGATAAATTCACAAATAGAATGTTCGTAGTTGCTTGTTTGACAATTGTTCTAAATGTTTTGCTTAGTTTGAGTATGTTAACATTGTTCCATAACTAGTGGCCACATATGGTGGGTTTCATGAGCTTGGGGTTAAAAAAAATTTGGTTTTAAGCATCCACCCTAGGATGGTTTTAATACTAAGTTATTCAAACTAATGTTATTGAGTGGACACTTGTTTGTAAAGATCGTTGATGTTTGGTGGAAGTGAGTGTGTCTACTTTTGCATCATTTCATTGTTATGTTCCAAATGATTGTTAAAGGGAAAATAATGCTTTCCTTGCAACAACTTTTTTGGTTAGAGTGTCTAGTGATGAACAACTCAACACTTCCATTTCCATTTGGATACATGAAATAAATTACAATGCACCAAAGTTGCACATATATGGGCAAGTCCATTGGACCTTTTTTCCACTAGGTAAAATCCAAAACCAATCAACCAATTGCATTAATTTTGGAGGTTGCAAAAGGTAGTGCTCATTGCATTCACCCATTACCTCTATATGTTAAGTAACATGTTCTGTATATCATATGTATCAAATGTGTGATGTAAAAAAACCTATCATCACCTTGGTCCTTATGATGTTGTCTATGTTGCCATGACCATTGTGTGGAAAAGGCTTTCACTTGGAAAACATCCAAACCGTGCCAAGGGATTTGCTAAAGAACACGCCCAAGCCTTGAATGTTCGTATTATTGTTGACAAAATTTACATGAGTAGTGCGAACATTTTGACTTGAACCCTTAAGGTTGTTGCATATTGGACAATTATCTTACCGATAGTCCAATAAGATAACAAAAAACTATGTGTACCAGTCAATTGGCAACATGTTTCCAATGTTGATGTCATGTTCATTATGGATGATGATAACATTCCCATCAAGGATGACATCATGTTCTTCTTATATGATGTCATGTTCCCATATGTGAACACATGGGAAGGTGATGTTTTCGTGTGGGAACATGTGAAAACATTTGGGAACACATCACCTTGGGCTATGTGAACATCATGCCATGCATGTCAAATGGCACAATGTTGCCCATGCCACATCATTGTCTTTCCACATCACACCCACATTGGTACCATGTCACCCCATGCCATGTCATTAGTGTGCCACATCAAAATCACATACACATGATGTCGTCCATCACAAAGGCCATTGATATGGTTAAAAATGTCATTGATGATGGTCCATGTCATGTTTTGTCAACTTATGGGTGGTTGCACCCACACATCCACACTTTGTACACCTAGAGCTTTGCACCCATGATCTCCGCATTCATGTGATGATGGTAGCAATACATTAGTTTAGATTGTCAACATGGTTGTTAAATGTAAACATTCTAGTTGTAAGTGGTAAGGTAACTTAAGGTTAAGCAAGAATTTTGTAATGGCCTGATCAGGATAGAAATTAGGGTTTTGTTAAATAGGTGTGGAGTGTGGATGAACCATATAAGTCTTGAATCCAAGAGGTTGAATTGTAGAGGGAGAGGCTGTGGATGAAAAACCCTCACACAATCACGGCATCCAGCTCCTCCTTCTATTCGATGCGCGGTTCATCCGTGCGGCATCCTTCCAGCATCCAAGCTTCGTCTATATGCTGCTCGCTCGGAGTCGCAGACAAGGAATGCAACACACACAGCCCTCAACCTCTGAAGCTTTTCAAAGTTTTCTGGGTCCTGTCCGCTCTTGGACTTTTGTGTTTTCTGCAGATAATGTTGGCGAGGAGAGAAATTTGCGTCAATTTTTTCTTTCAGTATCTCCTTCTGAGCTTGAGAGCGATTTTCGTTTTTTGATTTCTTTGTATGTGTCGAAAACAGAAACTCGAATAAAGAAATATCAGGGGTGATGAGGGATCTTTAGCAGGGCAAGCATCCTCGATCTATATAAGAGAGTAATGGGGGAAACTTTGAAGGGCTTCGAGCCAATATACGGGACGATACAAGGCCAGATCGAAGAAGCAACTTTCCAGGAGCAATATCCCTTTTTGTTTTGCCTGCGAGCGAAGGACGATACTCATCTGCAATTTTTCACAACGGATTTCCATTCCAACACATGGCTGGTAGAGAAGAGCATCGGGGAGCTCGAAGAACTGGTACAATTTTTCGTTATCTTTTCTCTAATCTGACGGGGACAGCTCACAAGTCCGTTACTTCCCTGCTTCCTTCGTCCTTTAGTTGCTCAATTGAGCTCAATGTTGTGGCTATGGATAAGGGTTAGGTTGCTTTCATTGGCACAAATTTTTGTTTGCACTGACAAGACATCCAAGAAATTCATGGTCCGTCCATGTCTTTGAAATTATAGATTTTAAAAATTCAACCTAGACCCTGAACAGTCTCGACATTGAAGGGATCCTCCACGGGCTTGACATCGAGTATGTTTTTTGAAGTCTGATCCATAGAACTTTGGTGTGCTGTGAGGATTGCAGAGAGATGATGTAGGGGTTGGCGAAAGTTGGGAAGACTTTATAGGGTACATGAGAGATGCATTTGCATCAGGGAACGTGAAGATGGTTCTGGGAGGCCCAATGGGCAGCCGAGGTGAGTGCACTTCTTCACATTTTTGTACAACATTTCTGTGGAACACTTTCAACAACCTTTTGCATGTCAAAGAGTATACAATCATTTATGTCTGTGTAATTGAATGCATGCAAAAGAATTCTTCTCTATGCTATGGTTTGTTAGGTTAGAAATTTATGATTAAGGGTTGTTCTGCAATATTTTGTATCTGTCACTAGCATCTCAGGGGCTTGGTAATTTATGGATGCAACAGGTCATGCATCTGCAAAGGTCAGAGCACAAAAAGTAAAGGGAACACCTCGAATTGACCTCAAGTTGAGCAAGCTTGAAGGGAATGCAGCCCATGACATCATGGGTGCAATTGTCAATAGTCTTTTCAAGGTCTTTCAAGCTTGCTCCAGTGCTCTCTCAGCAGGTCTTTTTTGTTCCCTCCTGGCTTGTTTGTCAGAATATGGCAACAATTTCATCCAATTGTAAACACTTTCACAAAGCTCTTTCTAAGACCTGGTTTTGTGTGATAACTGGAACAGAGAATGCGCATGTTGCCTACTTATCTGCAGCCCTGGCAGATGAAAAGGTTTACCTTCCTGCCACCTTAACGGCATCAGTTTGTAGATCAGCTCTTTTCCTGGTTTTCTGTTCCATTCAACACTCTCATCTGGTGGTGCAGAAAGTGAATATTTTAATTACTCACTCATTCAGTATCAATGAGAATTGATCCATAGACCTAAACCTGCTGAAGTTTGATACAGAATATCAATTTGCAAAATCTCTTGCTGGGTCTGTAACTGTGTTATTGTGGGGATGATATGTCATCTAGGCACGGGCAGACAGGATGCAACAGCAAATTGACACTGCAAATTTTTCAGGAAGAAGGAAGCAGCGTGCAGCTCTCACTCTGCCAGACCTCCCTCCCACTGGAACATTTTCTGGAGAGAAATTGCCTCTAAGGAATGCTACGTTGCCAACTGCTCAAACTGGTAAGGACCATTACATCCATTACTGTATGTCAGCAAGAAAAATACTTTCCTTGCACATGCAACATTTGAGTGAGTAGAGAACAGTATTCACCCTCAGAGCTCCAAGAACTAATAAGTCTGGTGCTGATAGCCTCCTTATGGATATAGTTTGTTACAGTTGATAGTTGCCAATTTTGTGTTCATGTCTTCCATTCTCTCTTAAGTTTTGGCCAACTCTCTGCTGTAGGGATTCCAGAAGCTGGCAAAGCTGAGAAAGTGGTCAGCAAGCATGCACATTTGGGTCCTAGAGTTTATGCTGCTCCTTCAGCAAGAAGAGGGAGGCGAATGGGAACTGTCATTTCCACAGGAGAAGTTGATGATGATAAGATATGATTGTCAGGTGCCAGAAACATATCATATCCAAGACATTGACATTTATGACGATTTGCAGCTTTGTGCAGTAAACATCAGTTCTATTGCTTGACTTGCTTCGACATACCTAGGCACTCGTATGCCAATTCTACACTGAGACCACCACAAACTAGAGCAACATCTTGCAGACACAACATGTGTTTGTGTACTGTAAAACACACCTTGTGCCAAAATGTCCATGAACAAGTCAAGCAATGTTGTGGGGTTGGAGTAGGGGGTCTTGGGAGGCGAGATGAGAAGAGGGAGCCTTCCTCAACCCTATAGAAAATAGTCACACTGTTTCAGGTTGCAGTATAAGGGATTAGAACATGGGAGAAAAAAGAAACTGTAGAGCACCAGGTTGAGATTATCAGGGTAAGTCACTATTCCTGAATTTGGAATGCATTTGATGCAGCCAGATAACATGTAATGACAGATGACATGCAGCAAGTTGATGAGAACCTTACGGTTGTCCAAAGCGGGGGAGTGCCTGTCAAGTCAGATTGCTATGCAATTGTTTTTGTTGTACTTTGGGCAATAATGAAAAATGTGGAAGGTGGGCTCAGCTTTGCATGAGATTTGTATGTTTGTAGATGTCCACAAGACTTGCTGAAATTAAAAGTTCCTTGATATTAAGGTGATGGGGAAATATAACATACCCCTGACCCTTCAACATTGCAGTGTCCATTGTAATGATAGCCTTCAGTGTGATTGTGATATGATTGCTAGAGGATGAATGCAGGTACATTTACAGATTACTTTGTAGAGTCTAGGTAGACCAAGAGCACTTTTTTATGCAACATCAAGTAATTTGAGGGGTTGACTTTGGTGAAGTTCAGCCAATGCTTACCAGAGTCTGGGCAACCTTTCATCTTCCCCAGCCAGGTAGATTGAGTGTTTTTCCAATGCAATATCACATAATTTGAGGGGAATATTGTTATTGTGGAATAAGAAGGGGCAAGCAGTGCTGTTGTAGGTGTTGTGAGTACAGCAAGTTTGGTGCCCATTAAGCAGATGATCTTGTAGCTCTGGATGAAATGGCTGATGAAGAACAAAATGGTCATGTCTTGCCTTCACCTAAAAGCTGAATAATATGTGTCTGAACTCTGAACATTGGGATGTATAATATTGGGTAAGAGGGTGACAGTGGGAGTCAGCTGACTCTGAATGACATGGTAAGGAATTTTTCAGTTCAAAAAGCTGATGAACTTTGGACAGTTTTAGTTTTTTATTTACCTTGGGAAGTCAAATTGGTTACAAAACATTGTGCTGGCCAAATGGTTTGTGCAACAACACAAAAAAATCGATTTCAAATGTGGGTGGTGGCATATCAATGCTTCCCTCCAATTTGTAATTGAATCAAGACACATCAAGAATGATATAGGATTCATAGACCAATCGGTATCTGAGTAACTATTGCACATTGCGATTCAAGGCTTTGTGGACATTCAGTTTGTGTGTAGGTAGCAAAATAGAGCAATGCACTTCACATAGTTTTCAATTTTTGGATATCATTCACGATTCAACAGTAGAAACTGAAAATTGAGCATCATGTAAGCAATGCAGATAAACCCCACAGACTTAGCTTCAATGTAAAAGTCCACATTAAATTGCACACATGTGATATCCACTTTAGTTATATGGTTAACAACTTAACACTGGGACCTGTGGACTTGCATCATCTTTCTGAGCACTGATCGACAGTTCATGTCATATTTTATCTTTTTATGATATTGATTTTTGCATTTTAATTCTATGACTCTCAATGAAGCTAGTGCATCAGCTATATAATATTGACTATCAGGCATAACTTCATTCTAGAATGTGCTTTGTGCAATTCTTGCATTCACATTGCAAAATTCACATGCAAGACTTCTCTCATGCCTGATAATCAAATTTATAGTTTTGACAGTGAATACACTAAAGAAGGCTTGATTGTGTTGGAGGTTGTCAATTCTGATTTGCAAAGACATTGAAGGAAAAGAAGTGGACAAGAAAATGTTTCACTAGGGTAGACTGGCCAGTAATTGAACACTTAAGCGCTCAAGGCGGCTGGATCGAAGGGGAGGGCTCCATTGTTTTTGGTGTCCAAAAACAATTTGAACCCCTCCTCTTGGCACACTTGACACATTAATGATCATCAAAAACAGATTAAAAATGAGAAAGTTATGGCCCCTCAAAGTAAAGGGGGTCAAGAACTAAAAAAACAAACCATCAAACATTACAAAGGTCGATTCTCAAATCCCTAAAATTCTTTGTATGTTGCTTTGCTTTTATTAGAGTTCCAAGATAATTTGTAGAACTTCAAGTGGCACTCTTATGACACTCTAAGTTGTTTAAAATGAATAGAAAATAAGAAAGTTATGAGGTTTGAAAGCAAGAGGGGTCCAAAGAGGAAAAAAAAAAAACAAAGGACGTTTTGTAACTTGGAAAGCCTATTTTTCTTCTTGGTATTTTTTCATTACTCCTTTTTCTTTGCACTTCAAAGATGACTTTTAAAACTTAAGGTAGCGCTCCCATAACATTTTAAATCACTCAAAATGAAGCACACATGATTAAGATATAAATAAGTGTTCGGTCATAGGCAGGCGGTTGGTGATGGGCCACTTTACCCCAAAGGAAAATCTAAAATGTAGTTCATTAATTCCTTATCACTTGCATGACTTTCAATGACACTGCGTTTGCACATGTGCATTGTGGATAGACACATATGTTACTTGTAGTATTTGAAGAAGGTGCAAATACCACTGTTTAGGCCACATCACCAACTATGTGGTGGTGTATGGTCAAGTATCACATCTCTTAGTTGTTGTTCTATTCTAAGTATAAATTTGACGGTTGCCTTTGACATGAGCAAAATTATAATGGTATAAAGCTCAAGGAATTGATTATTGGTTATGCACACTCAAAAGCCAGGTCTTCGGACATTTTTAGGGCTATGGACTTGCAAAGTGGTAGCCCACCCACATGCCTGCCTCTAGTTGCACAAGCTCCAGGCAACAATAGCCCAACACTGAAGTATTATGCAAATAGCAATGGCCCAACATATCAACACCAATAGCAATATTCCAATAGTTGCAACCTGTTACCAACACAATGGATTGTTTGTCAACTAACAATAGCATTTGTAGCTTCAGCCTTCAATGTATGACTAAAACCAGACTAAACTCGGGTCTGGTCTGGGTTAGTTAAGAACTGGACATTAACCAGGTCTGATTTCTTGAACTGGAACTAGAACCAGGATGCCAGTTCTTTTTTTTTGGAAGAACCAGACCTTGAACCAGACCTTGAACCAGGATGCCAGTTCCATTTATGTGTGGAACCAGAACCATTCTAATTTGTTTAAAAAAAACCAAAACCAAAAGGTTCTTCATAAAAGTAAAGAACCAATCAACCTGGTTATTTTGTTACAAATTATTTTCTTAAATTATTGTCAGTAGGTATTCTTAACTCACCCTAAACCTTTTTACCTGGCTCGAATAAACATATCCCCTTTCAGACACCAATATTTCTAATACATGTGCAGGGTTATGCATAGGATATTATTTTTTGGAACTACATAATTTAGGGTATGCCCTTCTTTAGGGCTCTGTTGGTTTTGAGAAAATAGGTTAGGTTAACTTATTTGCCCTATTCATATTCAGTGGGTATATCTGGGCAGAAAATATACCCACAGAATAAGGCTGGCACCTATTTCTCTTAAGAATGTTGAACCATGTAGCAACGTATATTTAAGGAGGATATGCATCTTCAGCATTGATCTATTCAGATCCATTGTCAAATTTGGAAGATTATAACATCTAGATGCACTGGTTCTGCCTCATCCTGCCTCCACACCATTCCTCAGTGGCCATCCCAATTGTAGTGTGTGGATTTACTTTCACTATTTTGTTTCCAAGAGAAGGTAAAAGGCATATGCATTGGGTTGCTTGGACATTCGTAGCTGGATTAAACAATCACACAGTGGTCCTTTGGTATGCATCAACAAATGGGCTCCCCAGTGCACACCCTTCCCTTCCCTGGAATGGGTCACCAAAATGTTGAATTTTGGGCCTGCTGCGTATGTCATTCAGTAGTCCACCCTACATGTTGCTTAAATTGCCGTACTTCTAGACCACTAGAACACTTGCCAACCTTCTTACACTCCCTTTCTATTCATTTGGGATGGCCAATCACCAACATCACGTGACCTACTTCCTCTCAAGAAAGGCAACATGATTTAAACCCTTGAACATAGAGTTAGCTGGCTTCTGAAACCATGATCCACAGGAAATCAATCACCATTTTGACACGGTCTTCACACCTGAATGCATCCTTGCACTTCACATAAAGTTCATTGCCCTATGCATGACATGACAAATACATACAAATCCATGTGGGCAACAAATTGACATTGTACTAAGTACTTAGGCAAAACCCCCTTCTTAGCCCACCAAAATACACAAGTGTTTTTTGGTTGCATCTTGTACAATAACATCCCATTAATGAAGGTCCTATGTCTGACAAGGAGATGGGCAAACCACAGTCATTTTATAACATAATGCTAATGGCATACAATTCAAGCGAGTCATCAGAAAGTAGAATCTTTCACAAGGGACAACATGGCCATTGTTGACAAATCACTTCACCGCCACAGAAAAGGATATAAAAGTGATAAAAAGCAATCAGCTTGTTCGGTCCTTCTGGAGATCCTACATGACATCTCAGTGTGCAAGTACATGTTTTGTATGACCATGACAGTTTTCTAACTTTGGTCAATTGAGAAAATGGCAAAAGGGATGAACATGACATGTATAAACCAACATGAAACAAAACCCTCCTTGCACTGATGGAGCAAAGCTCATTAACTCAAACTGCAAAACAAAAATGTCCTGACCATAGGTCTAGTATAATTGTGTTGAATTTAAAATGGACTACCCTACAAAACTGCAATGCTCCAGCCCACCATTCCAGGGCCAGATGTGCTCAACAGAAAAAGAAGCTTCAAAGAGAAGCAGCCGCATTTTTTCTCCACAGAAAAAGAACCACGTGATGTCTAAAGCCTAACTGTTACCGTGTGTAGCTACTGGAAAATGCTACTCACGGAACTGTCATCATATACTCGCCAGATGGTTTCACCAAGAAGATTGGCCACAGACAGAACAGTGAGTTGTGGAAAGTAGTTTTGCTCCTTCACAGGAATAGTGTTTGTGACAATCACTTCCTGGAAGAGACCTCCAGAGAGTCGCTCAATTGCAGGTGGGCTTCAAACATGAACAAACTGTAGTGTCAGATGATTGTCTGGAATTGTTAATATCTACATGATTTCCCAACTAACCAAGTAAAGACATCAAGTGAGTTCAAGGTTCGATATTGTGGCTCAAACACTATACCCAAAAGGAAGTCATTTTGCAGCAACATCTTCAGCAAACATTGGTTTTAAGAACCTAGAACCCAATTGGCAGTTGGATCAGCTCAAACGTACCTGAAAACGGCATGTGTACAGCAGGCATATACTTCTCGGGCACCTTCTTGATGAAGAAGGGCAGCACTGTTTGCAATGGTACCTGCAGCATCAAACATCAGTGCGTAGAAATATGATTCACTTGCACACCCAGGCACAGGTTCTAAATGGAAACATATGGAAAAAAATGAATATTCCAACAACACCTGCTCAAGCATACCTGCAGTGTCAATCATATCATCAACCATAACTGCCACCTTGCCTTGCACATCACCAATTAAATTCATCACCTGCCAGTACAGCCAAGAGCATCAGCTTACACAGAAACTAACAGCATGCACTTTAACTCCATTGCTGCTATTCTTGAACATTCTTCACATCAGAATTGACATGAACCATGGTATGAGATTTTGTTTGAGATGTACCTCAGAGATGTTATGACCATGCCGTCTCTTATCCACAATTGCAAGAGGGGCATCAGACAACTTCTTTGCAAAAGCACGGGCACGAGCCACTCCACCCACATCAGGTGACACCACTACCAAGTCATCTGATGAGATCATCTTGCTTGCCAGATAGTCAAGAATCACAGGCTGAACCATGATAACAGCAGCAGAAGATCTAATATGTCAGAATCATAACTGACATGCAGATATGACCAATCACCTGCATAAACTGTGAGCTCTGTGTTGACAACCTTGACAATGTAGAGTGGTCAATGAAAAATTAAGGCACATATATTCACGATTTGCTCTGGTATGAAATGCATGACCCCTTACTTTTGGATGATGAGAAGTTTCTCAGCTTTGAGTCAAGTCCCCTAACTGATGTTATAGGCCAGACACAACCTCTAGAGAACCATAGGACCACAAATACTGACCATGCCCTTCAACCATCAGCATGTTATGAAGTGATAAATCATGTGAAATGGTTAATTTTCCTGACTTACCTGACCATAAACGTGGTCAACAGGTATGTCAAAGTATCCCATAGATTGTCCTGAATGCAGGTCACAGGCAAGCACACGATTGGCTCCAGCTTCTGTGATGAGATTGGCCACTAGTTTCGCAGCAATTGATTCTCGCCCTTGAGTCTGTTAACCACAGCATTTGGGAAAGTGTTATCAGCTTTGTTGTTAACAAGTTAAACCCCAGAACAACTGGTTGAAGGAGGAAAATTCTGGGGGACTAATTTTCTTTGATTGGTATATCAGAAGCAGGGAAAACCCAAAACACCTGGGTTTGGATTGAAGCATGACACCCAGCATCTGGACCAAAATAAAAACCCTCTAAACCTTCAGCATATCATGAATAAACCTCAAGTTCATACAAATATGAAGCAGAACAAGCTTGTAAGATGGTCCTTTGTTTGTTTGAACAAATATCAACTCAGATGAAGATCTCACTCTGCGGTCAGCTCTTGCATAGCCGAAGTAAGGAATGACAGCAGTGATGGTCTTGGCAGAAGCTCGGCGGCAAGCATCAATCATTATCAATAGCTCCATCAGATTCTCGTTTGCAGGAGGGCATGTTGGTTGCACCAAGAAGACATCACAGCCCCGCACACTCTCTTGGAGTTGCACATAAATCTCCCCATCAGCAAAGCGTTTGATCTTTATCCCTCCAAGATTCAAGCCCATGTAGCACGCAATCTCCTGCATCATCAAAGGCACTGTGATAGGATATCGGTACCTGTCATGACAATTCGCTGAAGATTTCTCCACTTAGCACTTAGGGTTTGCAAATCACAGAAGGCTTTTTACCTGCGAGAGCTGTGGATTTGCAGTGCCTGAGAAGATCTTGAGACGGCTGCCGTTCGAATGTAAATCCCCCATCCCCACATCCGCCAACGTCCTCGACGCTGCGCTGCCGTTCCATCCCTCGTGCTGCATCGCAAGTATTACAGGCTTTCCATTCCCCGAAACCGAGGAATTTGCCAACGAGTTCGCAACAGTACACCTCTGCACCGCAAAAATATACTGCCTTCACTCTCTAGCTTTGCACGAATTTCGATACTGACACAATCCACCGTTTCCACAAGTCCCCCAGATAAAGTTTCATGTTTTACTGGAGCATTTCAGCCCCAACACTAATCTACAAAATCGCACCAAAAAAAAGCAAGTAGGTCCAACAGGTGAGCAGGAAGAGATTCGTGACGAGAGAGAGAGAGAGAGAAAAGAGAACTGACTGGTTGCACAATTGATTTGAGTGACAAACGGACGGCCGTCCGCACTGAAGTTGCGGCTGTCCAGCAATCTGCATTCTCGCCGTACACTGCCGACGACGCCTGGCTCAGTGATGCTCCCACATGCTCCAGCGCCCGCATCACCGTGATCGCCATCTACAACAACGCAGCAGAAAGATGCGCCCTCCACGGAACAAAGAAAGAAAGCAGCGCGCAGGCGAAGTGATGACACTCGCCTTGACGTTGCTGAAACCCCTGGCTTCGCATACCCAATGCACTGTCTTTGTTGGAGTGGAGGGGCCCCTTTTTGTGTTGATTTGTTCGGGTCTTTCGAGACGCGACGCACCAGACGCAGAAAGGGTAGCGCCCTTCCGCCTCACCTGCAATTCACACTCGGGTACGAGGCCCGAGGGATTTCCTGAGTTAGTAGTCTCGTGCTCATCTGGAAACCCATCGTTGTCGGGCCTTACCCGCCGTAACGCGGGCATCACCAGCCGTAACGGCAGTTAACAAAATTGGTCATTTTAACACCATGGGTTAACCAGCACCAACACTGGTACCATGGTAAAAACCCCAAAATCCATTTTAATTGCTTCTATATACAACAAATATATCCCTTAAGCAGACTAAATCAGGGTCGCTGAGTTCAAATCTAACATTTTTGGGGGCTTAAGATGGCCATTAAGAGGCCTCACCTTAAAAAGTGAAGGTACCAATTTGGGTGCTGGTTCACCCTGGCCCATTTTAACTATGTAGTTACAATGGTACTGCCTCCCGGCCATACCCCACTTGGTCTGACAAAGTATGCTCTCAGATTTCACGGACAAAGACTTCGAAATTGCATGTTCATAGCTTGAGATTGTGTGTGGTGACTGATTGTAACTTTTTATTCCTCTTTCATCACATAGAAGCGGATGTCAATTTATCCTGAAGAAATGTGGTTAGTGGTCTAGAGTCTAAATGTGAGCAAAGCTCCACCATGGTGGAATTGACCATTTATCAAATTGATCCAAAAAGCCCAAACAATGTCAAATTTCAAGCAATGTTCAGTTGGCAACTGAGTTTTCTTAGTCAGGAAAAAACACCTCTAACCTCTTAGCCTTTGAATATTTTGGTTGTTGACAGGGAAGTGCAACACAGAGATGCCAACAACCAAAAGGAAAGCAGAAAACTGCAAACATTGCAAATACCTGCTCATTTTTCTGTAGCATCTTTGCCAGAAAATTTTGTAGAGTGTGAAAAACTTGCAGGCATTTTGAAAAACTGAATGCCCACAGAGGCATGCATTCCATATTTTGAAAGGCATTCCGTGTCTTGAAACACCTGTTGGGGGGGGGGGGGGGGGGGGGGGTTTTTTTTTTTTTTTTTTTTTGTGGGGGATTTGTGGGGGGGGGTGGGATTTTATTTTTTTTTTTTATTTTTTTTTCGTTTTTTTTTAAAAAAAATTTTTTTGTTTTTTTTGGGGGGGTAATCACAACAACAAAAAATAT
>Ga0116227_10003023_pt1 | contig 37741 bp, 37 predicted proteins | sample S1TSphgellanicum_FD_89693 | JGI IMG/M metagenome (GOLD analysis project Ga0116227, IMG submission 89693) | Host-associated microbial communities from peat moss isolated from Minnesota, USA - S1T2_Fb - Sphagnum magellanicum MG | ecosystem: Host-associated > Plants > Peat moss > Unclassified...
AAAAAAAAAAAAAAAAAAAAAAAAAAAAAAAAAAAAAGAAAAAAAAAAAAAAAAAAAAAACAAGATACAAACAAAAACATTGAAAGGGTGCAACATAAACAACAAGAAATGACTCTAAAAAAAATTCGTCTATGACGAATTATAATATGGAATGGCTCTAGAATTGTGACAATGATGATCACCAAAATCCCATCCCATCCTACATAAACGAGTTCCAATGAAACATTGTCATTAGAATTAATGGTGATGAGAAGGAAAAAGAGATTTATAGGAAAATTTCAGCAAATTTATCTTCAAAGGATGTAAGAACCATGATCTATTAGGATGATCCTTCAAAGGCCTCATCATCTGTGTCATGGGTTTCCAATTCAAGGAAAATCTAGTTTCTAAGATTCCAATTCAAGTTCAAACTGATTGATTTGGCTTCAAAGTTCAAGCCAATGTTGTATGGGAATCATAAATGGCACCAAATTCTCACTAGTTATCAGGGCGGTTCTTTAATTTCATAACTGACATTCTTAAAAAATGAGAGAATTGGTTTTGATATATAATTGCCATTGTCACCCACAAAATAAATTTGACTATAAAACCATAATTCTTGCATGCAAACCATTGGTTCTTTCATTACTTGAAATAATAGGAACTTGCAATTTTTTGATATTGAATTTTGACATGAAACCAATCATGAGTGATAATGTTATGTGATTCTATGCGATTCAACTACAACAAATCAAAGTTTGTTTTCTTTGTTTAAGGTTTAATGTGATTTGACCAAGTGCTGCCAAGCTTAAACCTACTTCTTTGTATATTTTTTCATTTGAGTTGTGTTGCAATTTGACTAGGGTTTATGAAGATTGAACCTCCTTCCTTGTTTGTTCTATTCATTCCAATAATGTTATATATAAATGTAGTGTGCATTGTGAAATGCTACATTACAAATTGTAGTAGAATTGAATGTGTCTTAGTTTTGGTTTTTAAAATATTGTTCTAGTTTTAACCTTGTGTTCTATCTCTAGTGGTTGTCCAAAACCCATATTCTCCCTAGTCCAATCCTTTCACAATGCCCCCATTATTCCCACAATCTTCCAAGATCAAACACTTTTATTCCAAGAAAAACCCCTTCATTGTGGGTGGGCCTACTGTCATACATGATTCCAATGTAGCTTCCTCATCTTGTGGTCATTTTGCATGTTCCCCTCCCTTATTTTGTCCATGCAATATTGATCTTTCAAATGATCTAAATCATGAAGGTCCTACAAGTGATGATGTTCCCACCTTGAAATAGATTTGTTGAATGTCTAGTTCAAACTAGATATCAAAAAAAGGAATTTTGATGCCACTTAAAAGTTTTAAAACTCTTGGGTTGCAAAAAATGTGTGCACAAAATTGTCTTTAAATTCAAATGGTAGCTTGCATATTGTCAAGTGCAAGATTTGCAATGAGTTGGAAGGGAACAATATGTTGCTTGTTCCTAAGTGGGATTCTTTTTGTAAGCATGCGTGACATAAGAAGAAAAACAAGAATATTGGGATTGATGTGAAGAAATGGGATTGGTATTGTTCCAAATTTTGCAAGCATGCCAAGAACTAGAAATTGAATGTTTCCTATAGCCATGAGAGTGTTGTTGCCCAAAACAAATGGGTTGGTAGGAGACAAGGCAAGGAAAGTTGTGCAATTTGCCACAATTTTACATTTGTTTTAGCAAGGATGAAATATGAAACAATGAAGTCTCTATTTGAGTTCTTGATAATGCCAAAAAATAACAAGAAGCACTAGACCAATAGATTTGGTTGGAAAATGGTAGAATCCATGCATTAAAAAGTAATGAAAGCAAATAGGGTAATAGTGGGAGCTACTTGTTATGTTGTTATTAGTTGTGATAAAAAAATTATAGTTGACAACCAATCTAGGTTATCTATTCATTGTTATGTGATGTAAAATTATGTAAGGATTCCAAAGTTCATCTCTTTGAATTAGGTGTTTGAAGGATTCGGGTGTGATAATTTGACTAAGGTTATTATGGAGGTTTTGATGATTGGTGGTGGTTTGCCAATAAACCAAATTGTTTTAAAGTTCATTTGTTTTGGGGTAGATGGTGTTAATGTGTTTCAAAGCACAAAAATGGTGTGCAAAATAAATGCATGACACATGTGCTTTTCATTCAACTGGGGTCCATTATAGGACCCATCACTCTAATTTGGTGGTTGAAACATTGTTGGGACTACTTTTGATGATACATTTAAAAAATTTGTTGTAATGTTTATATTCTTATTTTTCATTAATTTAAAAGACACTTGAAATTCACAAAACTTGTGAAGCTCATGGCAATAGACAGGAAATTTTTTTTTGGAATGTTAAAACCAGATGGATATTTATCTTGAACCTCACCAAAAAAATATCTTGAACCTCACCAAAATATAGGACTCTCCTTGTGAAGATGGCCTTAAAAAACCCTAAAAATTAGTAAGCAATGTTGAATTATGAACATGTTTGTGACTTCTAGATTTTGTTTGAACTTGCTTGCATTTTACCATTGTTGGAATTTGTGCACGTTTTCATCAAGTTTGCACAATTTAAAGATGTGCTTTTGTGTGGCATGGTAGGAGCCATCAAGGTTTATCAAACAAATGTTTATAATATGTATTGTGATCAATTCCAAGTTCATTACTGATACTTTTTGGGCCTTCAAATCATTGTTGAAGTTTAAACATGAGCACATTTATATGCATTGAATACGTTATTTGAATTTTGGAGTTTCACATTTGGCCTTTGAACTATATGGTTGACGAGTTTGGGTAGTCCACTAAGATTTGGAGACCATGTTGTCTTCAATGGTGATTCAAGATGTATTTGTTGTTGTTCAATCACTGGTGAAAAACTAGTGCATAGGTAAGCCTTGCAACTTTCTCCCGTCTACTGTTCACATTTGTTTTCCCCAATCCTTTTATTTTCTTTTCATTTTGTGCAAGCCACAAGTCCATGATTTTTGTGTGTTTTAACAAAGGTTGGAGAAGTTTTGATTTGAGAATTGGAAACTAGTTTTCTAACCAATGGCGTTATGGATGCTCTTGGGATTGTGTATCCCCAATATTGGATGCAAGTAGAATGTGATCCATCATTTGCCAAATACTTTTATGTTATTAAAAGGACTTTCTACTATGCCAAAACCCACAAGGTGGATGAGCAAAATATTTCATAGGTAAGCTCTTCAATACTTGTGACCTTGATTCCTAACAAGGTGTGTTCAAGCTCACAATGAAGTCAAATGCGATAGAATGTATGGTGCCCCTTTTTGACTTGAATCCTTTAACCAAAATGTGATGCCCTATGATAACATTTGAAGTACTTGTTTTTAGATTCTTAGAGTATGTGAAACTAAATGAATTGGCCATGGTGAAAATAGTAAGTAATGTGGAGGACAATAAATGTTTTTCTACTTGGCTTCTTTGAAGTCAAACTTTCATAATAGGCTCACTACCCATCTACCACTTGTGCACATGTTTGTACAATAGTTCTATACTTTGCAAAATTTCCCATATGAAGAATGCATTGAGCAATGAAAAATAACATGCCATTGATATTGTTATGATGGTTAGGATGTTTTATGGGCTTTTTGGGCCTATTTTCACAAGTGTAGAAACTTGATGGCTTATGTTTCTATTTTTGTTGAAGTCAATGGTTGCTCTACATCTTGGCTTCCATCTTGTCAACATGGTCTACCGACTTTTCATAGTTTAATTGCAACGGTTTATGCTTGGTGGGTTTTTTGAAGTTGTAAATGTATGGTAATTTGGTTTGACTTTGTAGGCCACTTGTGTTGGAAAGGTCAATTTTGTAGATTTGATTCCCTTGCAAGTGCTTGGTTTGCTTGTGAAAGTTGGTGGTTGACTTCTTGATATTCAATCTTCTCAATTTTTGTTTGCACATGTGAATTCATACAAAGATTTTTTTTCTAAATAGTACAAATTGGCACAAATAAATGATATTTTCAAAAAAATAAAAATTTAACTTTTCATTCAAAAGCCCCAATGTGCAATATCAAAATAGCCAGAAAACTCTAAGGATTTTAAAATGGTAACCATATGTTAGCACCTTTGAATATAAAGGAAGGGCTAAAATTTTCACCTTAAGAATATTAGGGGCAAGTATATTGAGATAAAAAAAATTTAGCAATGAAGGCAAATAGGGCTCCTACCTAAATTAACTTTTAGCCAATTTTGCACCAAATGATTTTCACAATTGACCCCATTGGTTAATTTGCAAAAATGAAAAAATAATAAATGGTATGAACATGCCTTACACATGCATGCCCCCTATATTAAGGTGCTTCATAAGGCACTTCCATACCCTTGTAAGGGGCTTCCATAAAAGGGTCATGTTTTGTTTTATGCATAGTAATGCCCTACTTTTAAACCTCCAAACATCTATTCACAAAGTCGTGAAAGGGCCCATTTAAACCCAACATGAGGCTTTGGTTGTCCCCCTTCTGTTTATTAGCTTTCAACCTAGGTTGGTGGTAGTGGCTTTACAAGCTCCCAAATCAGGCCAACATAGTCCCCAACATGTGTGTTTGGCATTCATGTTGAAGCCAACTTAGGTTAGTCCACCAAAAAAAATAGTTTTATATCTTTTGGAGAATCCACTTTTGAAAAGAAGGATGCGTGTGATGGGTTTTGCCACAAAACCAATCATTGACATCACCTAATGGTGTTACATGCTTCTAAAAAAAACTAGTAAATGTTTTTTGTAATGTATGTGGAGGGTGATTTCCTTCCCTAATATATTTTCTTTAATAGAACAAGCACCTTACATCTAAAGTTCCTCAAATTTGAAGAACCTTATAAGTATTATAAATTGTGGAACTTTTCACTTAAGGTGCCTCTTCTCCTTCTCAAACAAAATTTCATTGTTATAATTCTACCATGACTTTTATGCCACATAAACCTTCAATGTAGCCATTCCACGAATTTTGGTCCATTGAATTCTTGCCTTGCATTGGGCCTTCATTCTCAAAACAAACCCATTCTCAATGTGATCCTACACAAAATCATTTTGAGATGGTGTGTACCTCCCCTATGGCATGCATCAAATCTTCAACATCTACATATGAGCAAAAAATACAAAAAAAAAAAAGGAAATGAAAGTGCATTTTTTACTTGCATTAAGAATAATGGTGTAACTTGGCAAATCACATAGAATTACAAAATTCACCAAATTTCACAAAATCACATTGTTCAATTTAAAGTTTAAATAACTACATGCTAACTTTGGAATGTTTAACACATTGCACAAAGTGCAAAACAAATTTGGAAGAATTGAAACTCAATAAGAAACTTGTTACACCTTATTCAGTTCTATTTTACACACAAACAAAACCCTACAACCACATAGAGCACAAGAAGTGGAGAAAGCTTGTACATTCTAGTTGTGAAATCATAACTCCACAATCCATTGTCAATGACCACCAACTTCACAAACATTAAATCCCACATAATGTTTCAACAAAATGTCATAAATCAAAACACTCTATGAAACTTGAAGCTCCATGACAAAACATATATGTTTGAAAAAAACTGCAAAACCAAGCAAGTGCTCCCCTAGGCTGCTGGCATGTTGAAAGCAAGAATCACAATGGAATGAGGACTTTGAGGATATGTAAGTGACACATCAAAGATTAATTCATGAGCTGCATAATAAACTACTACACATTGCACAACGTGCACAATGATACATTGTGCATTGAAGCCTCAAGCCATGGTGAGTATGATGAGGGGAAAACAAAACTTCAAAGCAAACATGTGACACACCATCGCATCAAATAGTCATTCAGCAAGAAGAGAACAAACTTGCAAAAAGTTTTGGGAAGCTCTTGCACACAATGTGCAAACTTTGTTGGTGACAAGGGAAAACCCTTTCATCATGAACAAGTTGTGCAGTTGAGGTTGCAAATACAGAGCACAATTTTACCTCTCATTCAAAACCTTTTTCCCATGATACCTACCAGGTATTATGGGAAATTTTTTAATTAAAAACCTCAGGTTTTTATGCTCAATAAAGCCCTCAGCAAATAGGCTTTACCCTAATCAGGCCTACCTCGACTTTGCGTCATGTGGGTCCTTATTCCAGTAAAACCCGTTGCCTTGGGCTATTAGGTGTCCTACTCTTTGGATCTTAGACCTACAAGTAGGAGTAAGATCCCTCCCACTCTTCAAGGAGTAGGTGTAATACGAGGGATAAGGTATTTATTTTACGGATACAAGGTGTACCTTCCAAATACTACATTAGGAAAATTTGTCTTGGAGTGCTTTGCATGTAGAAGAAGACACGACTTTCTCTTTCTTCTTCACCACAACACACACACACACCCAAAACCAGGATTCAACAATGGACTTGTGAAGTGGCCAGAGCAAGAGGATGATACAATACATGATAATAATACAGCACTAACAATAGAGAGAGAGAGAGAGAGAGAGAGAGAGAGAGATCAATTGTAGCTGCTGCTGTGGTGCCACAAGAACTTGGAAGTTTGTGCAAAGCACTAGGCTTTGCATCCATAAAAGTAGTGTGTGGAGGAGCCAACAACAGGGAAGCAAGCAAGCAAGCAAGCGCCAGTGCAAACGTGCTGATGATGCTAAAGAGGGGTGGCAGAGAGGAGGGAGGGAGGGAGGGAGTGAGGGAGTGAGGGAAAAATGGGACCCATCCACAATAGATGTCTAACTTAAGAAGAAAGATATCATGGTTTAATACAAATTTCTAACTTTTCTTTTTAAGTATGGGATGTCAAATTTTGAGGTATTGAATGAACCAATGGATTCATGTTTTTTACTTACACACATATGTGTCATGAACTAAATCATCATAATTTTACCAAGAAGGTTATGTAATTTGACAAAGTTATAATGAGATCACTTGTATATTGAAATTATAATTTGAAAAAAATAAAAAATGGTTTAATGATTTTTTATTTACTCAGGTAAATATATTTAAACATGTGATATGTGAAAATGTTTCAATATTTATGTTCGCACCCATGATTTGTAGAATGGAATATGAAAATGAAATGAAACTTTGCTATCAATTCCAAAAAGACATGTCCAAATGAACATACCCATCCAACATTGTTCTTTGTTTTTTACCCTTTGCAAAATCCATATTGAATGAAAAAAATTATTAAATTTTTTTTAGTAATTTGTTTATTTATTTATTTATTTTATTACAACTTGTCTTATGCAATTACACATTTGTATGCAACTAAAAAATCAATTAATATTTTAACTTTCAAAAACTAAAAATTCAATTTCCATGCTCATTTAAAAATTCTGATCAATTCAAAATCCTTATTGGATTCCACACACACACAAACACATCTATCTATCTCCTCCACCCACAAGCAAATCTTCAGGTTGGAGGTGTTGTGTGTGGTGGGTCCGGTGAGGATGGCAAAAAAGTGGGAGTAGAACACCAACAGCTGTTGTTGTTGTTATTATTTCCCATTTTGTAGTTTAATGGAATTTGGCAAAGCAAACCCATCACTGCAAACAAGAAAGCAACAAAATTTTGGGGATATGTTCTGTTGAATACATGATGATCATCCTGATCATCATCATCTTTGCTGTAAAATTCACAAAGAGTATATAAATAGGAAGAAAGAGTTTGTGGGTTTCTGTGGACGTGCAAGCTTCTTCAAATGATGTGATGAACCTTGCAAAAACTTTTTATTATTCCAAAGAAAAACTTCCATGAAACACACACACACACACACACACACACACACACACAAATTGAGGAAAAAGTTAGATGATTTTATAATTAGCCAGAAAAAAGTTCCAAGATTCACCCCCCCCCCAGATTTTCAGCCAAGTGAAGCCAACCAACAAGTTACAACAACCCAACCCACCAGCCCACCATGAGGGATGGATGGCTGGATGGATGGAAAAGCACTTTTTCATTGGGTTTAAGTTCCCTAGCTAGCTAACCACAACACCTACCTGAGGTTTCTTCTTACACCTAGTTATTAGTAGGTAGGTTCAAAGGGCCTCTTGTACCACCATATGCCCCTCCTGGAAATTTGCTAGGGTCAATCGCCGGTGCCTTAAATCATACAAGGTACCCTCTACGTGTTATTATGTTTCGTAATTTCCTTCAGTCCACATGTAAGAACCTGCCCCATCGGGCTTTACACTCAATAAGGCCCTTAGAACGGGGCACTCCCAAAATTTAGGCCCATCCTTGACTCTTGCTAGCAAGAATGCCTCTTCGTCCCTCAGGCCTTACCTACCACACAAGGTCCCTTTTGGTCCTACCACCTTGTGATTTAGGTTTTAGGCTTATGATATAACACTCGCCTCATGCTTTACAAATGGGTAAGTAAGGCACACCAGGTGGGGGTAACAATCCCAAAATGCAAGGCCACATGAGATCCTAAACCTGGGCTTAGTAGTAGTCCTAGGCCCATTAATTGAGGAACCTCCCCCCACTTTTGGGGCCTAATCCTACACCTAATTCCTTTTGTCTGCAGGAAATACCCCTTTTATTGGGAGCAATAGGTTACACATTTGTCTTTGGGGGGGAGGGGCAGAAGAAGAAGAAGAAGAAGAAGAAGAAAAATGCAAAGAACAAATGAAAAAAAAAAATACGAGATTTTTGGTTCAAGTCTTATCCAAACAAAAAAAATACCTCCCAGTTGCAAAAAAACAAAGTGCAAGAACTCCCATGAAAAATGAAATTAAAAATGAAATTAAATGAAATTAAATTCTGAAATTATTATTTTTTATTTCATGAAAATAATTCTGTAAAACCAAGTCAGAGAAGGTCCAGTTCAACAATTCTGAAAATAATATAATTAGTGTTGATAATTAGTGTTGAAGCTGCCAAGGTATGTAGTAGCTAATATGGTATTTGAAAAGCTTCAGAGCTGTAATATCCAAAGTAGAATTGTAAGCCCATTTTTACACCTCTGGAGATGCTCTTATTTAAAGATGAGTGGATTTTAGTGCTACTTATTACATTCCTTTTTTTGGCTCAATCTGTTTCTCTTTCCAGTGTGACCCAATTTGCAGCCAACTTTTCATTCATTGCAGAATAAGATGTTGCTGCTGCAGCAGCTGCTTTGATCCACACTCTTCTCCTTCCTCTTCTTCTGAGGTTGATTTGCAGTTGCTTCTTGAGCTCTCTTAACTAATTTATTTAGAGTAGAGTGATTTCTTTTTTCTGTTTTGATTATTGACACAAGTGCAAGTGATGAGTTGCAGGTAGAATTTTTGATTTTCTTTTCCACAGTTTTTTTTGGGGGGATGTTTTTGGTATCCCAGTTTCAGGAGCTGCTGCTGCTACAGTTTAGGGAGGATGGGGAGATGGCAAGAAAGCTTGTTGGAGGAGCTCATGAAGCTCATGTACTCTGATGGTGCTCAGAACTCCTCTGATGTTCCCTTCATGATTCTGGGTAGTTTTTTTTTTTTTTGCTTGAAGAGCAGCATGCATTGGTGATGATGATCCCATGAGTTCGTGCACCTGTTCAACGTGCTTCTAACACAACTTGTTTTTGAGCTCCAGCAACAGCAGCTCCTTCTTCTTCTTCTTCTTCTTCTTTCTTCCATGGTTTCTGCATGCAGATTTAGATGTAGGAATTTGGTGCTTAGCTCTTCAGCTCCATCGTGATGAGCATATATCGGCATTGTATTGCGAGCTCGCTCTTGAGCTTCTTCAACTGTCTGTCAGAGAGCACTGTCCCGCTTTGGAGTTGTTGAGGCTGGAGCTAGGATTAGGAGGAGGACGAGGAGGTGGAGTTCTGAAAGAGCATTGACTTGTCTCCAACAATCTCGAGGAGCGTACAGAGCTTTGGAGTAGAAGAAGAAAAAGGAACAACTTTGGCAGCAGGAGGAGGAGGAGGAGGAGAAGGCTGTAGAGGAGGTTCTGAACATATGTCGGGGACGACAAAGGCAGCTGCGTGGGCAGTGTTCCAGCATCACGGAGGCTCTTCTGGCAACTACAACCGCATTTACGGACTCGCTGTGCGAAGACCCACTCGCTTCAAGGTCTGGACTTTGGACTCTGTAGTAGTAGCCTCGTCGTCGTCCTCTTCTGCTCCTCATTCCCTCTCTTTGTTTTTGTCAGAAGTTTTGCAGACCCATTTGTCGTGAATGGAGAACAGCTAGATAGCTCGTGGAGGAAGAAGATGATGATGATGGGTGGCGTCCAAAAGCTTTCTAGATGCTCAGGGATGGGAGAGAGATAGTAGGCAGTAGTCGAAGATTGATTGTTGTAATTGTGCACAGATCGAAGCTCAGATGAAGAGCGGCGGTCGTCATGGTGTCGCCACTACAGTTGTTTGCAGCAGCAGCAGCAGCACGGCGAACAATCTGCAGTGGGACGCGGGGAGTACTCTCTTCGACTCGTATGAGCTCGATTCCTTGTCCAAACAGTTCGACCAAGCTTTCCTTCTACCGAGTTCCCGTAGTGCTATTACTAGTCCTCCAGAAGAACCTCTTCCTGCGAGAATAACTCTGGCTTCTATAGACGAGACCCATCCTGTCGTGGAAGACGACACCACGCTGCGTATGTCCTTTTCTCCATTCTCGCGTCAACTAGCAGCCGCGTCTCATGATCATCATGCACGAGGAGTCTTCCTTCCTTCACTGAGGATGATGCGCGACTGTGCTGAAGACGCATACAATCTGGTCGAACTTCAGCATCATGGCTTACAACCCAAATGGCCGAATTCTTCCACCCACGAGACCACAGAAGAGACGACGAGCTCGGAGATCATGGGCAGTAGAGTGCTGCAGCAGCAGCAGCAGCCAAGTCCTGACGAGTCTTCGTCGACGCTGGCGGCGGCGGCGGCGGAGGAGGAGGAGGAGGAGATAGAAGATATTCTTCTCAAGAATTCTTTCCAGTTTGCGCATACGCCCAATCCTCTCAACCTCTCGCAACGCAGGTCGCGGCGCTCGCAGGACAAGTCTTCGGCGCTGCAGGACCCGGATGGGACGATGCGGCAGAGCTTCCAGGAGAGACTACGCAGCTTCTTTCACAAGGCCCGAATCTCGCCCCACCAAGACTCCTCCTCGACGACCACCACGCACAAGGACTCCCATCGACGAGGACGCAAGTCTTACACAAGCTCCCCAGGAGATTCCTTGTCTCACTACGGCTGGAGCTATGTCGATGAGGATCAAAACCGCATTCCAGAGGAGCTCTCGTCCTCTGAAAATCGCCATCGCCGTCGACTTCTCGCCTTCTTGAGGAAGATGCGCGCTCACAAGAAGCGCGGCGCGGCTGATTCATTGGAAGCTGAGCCTCCAGCTGCTGCTACTGTTGCAATTTCTTGCGACTGTCACAAGCTCAGCAAGCACACCAAAGGTGAGAGTTCGTTCAGTCTCCGGTCTGTCAGCAAGGCGCTGCAATCTCTCCCGCATCACTACTTGGGTGGTGGTGCTTCTTCCGAATTACGCAACCGCCAACAACAACAACAACAACATGAAGGAAGCTCTGTGAGTGAGCATGAGCATCACCATGTCTACCATCACCACCACCATCACGTCGTCATGCAGCAGCAGCAAAAGGATTACGAGCTCACCTTACAGGACATCGACAGGAGAGTTGTCAGGAAGTCTTTTGAGGAGAAGGCCCGCAGGATTTCAATGGAGGAGCATGGCAGTAGCAGCTTCAAAGTACCCAGAAATTCTCTGGAGGAGATCAGGGAGCACCATTGAAAGAAACTCAATCCACAACAACACAGCACAACAACCACATGACGACACACAGCAACAACAACCACAACATCAACACCAACAACAGCAGCAGTGCATCATGCTTTCTTACTAAGTCATGTCACACACAAGCTCCACAACAGCAAAATGGGTTTCTTCCCTTCTGTTCCACAAAACAAAAACCTGTCTCACCACAGCTATTTCTTTCAATTCTCTTGCACATTGACAGCAGCAGCAGCAATAGTTGGAAACAAGAATTCTCCAACAAGAAATGTCCTCCGGCTTTAGCATTCAGAGATGGACAAAATGCTATAGGTCAAATTGGAGCAATCAGCAAATGCAGCATGAGAGGCAATCACCCAATCCTTCCAGGATCCAAATTGCAAAACACAAAATTGGTGGGTTACCTACCAACTGCTTGCAAGGTCCTACCCTCTCATCAGAGATAGAGAGAGAGAGAGAGAGAGAGATCAGATCACTGATAACACAGGTTTTCATGGTGATCAGTTGTAGCAAATCCAGGTTTCAGCAGAGTGGCAGCATTGTCATCTCATCATGTCTGTATTCCATCTTTGACATTTGAAGAAAATACTATGACCCAACTCTTCTTAGTAGCCTTTTGGGGAGCACTTCTCCATCAAGACTTTGAAAGAGGACAGAGGACATAGATAGCAGTAAGAAGAGGAGAGGACCAGCAGAAGCTTGTTGTACATTCCCCACAACTTGGCATCCTTCCATTTTCAATTTGTTTTAACCAGGGAGATTGATCTCAAGGGTATTCAACATGCATGAAAAATGGCAACAAGGACTTTGCTCCTCAGCAGCAAGACTGTAACTGTGAACTGGTAACACAACTCAGGCAGCACTTAAGTTGAACCTCTTAACATTCACATACACACATACACACAGAGTCAGTAGGGAAATGACTCCCACAAGCACTTAGGCATGCTCCCTATTGAGACTTCCAATCAACTGGAACACTTTTCTGTAGGCGACCACTAACACAGGCCCACACCTGGTAGAGGAAAGACATCTCTGATTTAGGCAAACAGTGGTGAAACAAGTATCTATGAAATTGCAGGGAAATCTCCACAACATCCACTTGAAGGTAACACATGGATATGATATGTGCGGTCATAACCTTATGAGAGTCACTTTGTGGCACAGTGTTTGACCATCACCTTCTTCATCATAAATAGCAGTGAGGGAGCTGCCATGACTACCCTCTTACTTCATCAGCCCCTGACCATTGGTGTACATAGTACATGTAATAAGCCACAAATCTGGGCAAACCATTATAGGTCCTGGGTTTCTGTCACATTTCTGGAAGCAATGAGAAGACTCAGCATGATGTTTGGCTGGCACTCAAAGAGACTTCACCAATAAAAAAGGTCAATATATCCTCATTCAAGCTGCAACAAGCTTGTGAGGCTATATATACAATGGTGAAACAAGTATAATTTTCTAGCATATGCAAGAACACAGCCTGCACCTGACATGAGGATTCACAAAGAAACTGGATGAAATACATACAGGAAATAAAATCTGTTCCACAGAACCAAAGTCTGCCATGTTTCTTGTACACACACTTGAGGCCATTGAGCACCATGGCCATCAGTTGCCTTGCCTACATAAAATGCACTAGTGTACAGATGCCTCTCACTCCTACATATAAGGCACACAGTTCTAGTTTGAAAGAAGTTATGTCATGATAGATCAAGAAATGATTATTGCAGAAAATATCCAGAGAGGAACAGAGCAAAGAAAAGCAGGAGGCTTCCATAGATGAGGATGCTTTTCTGGCCTGAAGTCAGAGAATTGCCACCCAACCCATATTGCTGGTTCTGTGCAAATCCAGCAACCTCAATGCTCTTGCTGCTGAAGTAGGTCTTTGCAGCGCCACAAGTAGGACACCGCCAATCATCTGGTAGAGACTGGAATGAAGTACCAGCTGCCACTGGGTACAACATGTCCCCCCTTGCTTCATCATAGATATGTCCACAGGACCGACATTCATGCTTTCCTGTGTTCAGTACAGCAAACCGCTCCTCTAACCCTGCAGCATTTGCAACCCCTAATGATTACCAGGCACTTCCAAAGAAAAACACTAACCTTACTTCCAAACAAGGTAATGGTTTCTTCTTTAAGTACTATAGAGTTACGATAGAACTCCTCATCACATTCCTGTACAGTTCTGGCCACACAAGAAGAAGAAGAAGAAGAAGAAGATGAGGTTCTTGGCGATCGCCAAATTGCTTCACATCCTAATTGCTGTCTCTGCATTATGCTAGACAATCCCTTGTTGGCACAGGCATTATTACGACTATCAGTGCACACTACTGCATTTTCCTCAAAGCTCTAATGCAGGATAGATAACCTTCATTATAGTGCCAAAAGTTCCACTATTGTGCAAATTAACCATGGCTGACAACAGGAGCAGCAATTTTGCTAGTTTAGGCACATCATGATGACCTCCATAGATACATGTCTGAATGCATTTGGACAGTCTTGTGGTGCAACTTAGGGTTTCTAACAATGTTTTGCAAATCCCAGGATGCAACAAAAATCACATTAATAAGAGAAAGATCCATAAGAGACAGAGAGGGAACCTGAAGACCAGTGTACACATACAGACTCACTCACTCACTCACGGAGAGAGAGCAAGTGGAAACGGCTTGCGATGGGGTTTTGTAGCGTCATATCCAAGCGAGGAGCACTTCTATTTTCATGATGCCACAAAACCCCATCGCAGAAACAAGGGCGAGATGCAGCTCAATTTGTACCGGACACTACGAGTAAATCGTCCTACCTACCTCTCCGAGAATCAAGGACGGGAACTCTCTCGTCTTGCTCTTGCGGCGATTTCTGTTTGCTGTTTACGTTGTCTTGATCGTTGTCGACATCCACCGACATACGACAAGGCACCCACGATCGTCGTCGTCGTCGTCTCCTACTCGTCCTCCTCGCACCATGGCGAACCAACGCACCTCTCGCTCTGTAATCCACGGGAAAGCAACTAGGCTCTCCTGAAACAAATGAGGAGCTGGAGACGTGGGTATGAAGAGCCAGAACAGGCAGCGCACACCCGCCAAAACTGGCTATAATCACCGCCATCGCTCCAGACACACAGCACCTTCGCTTCCCACTCTCGGTCCACGAGCTTCAAGTTCTGGAGAGCGAGATGAGGAAGACGACAATTCCGCCAACCGGAATCAGCAGAAGTTTCGATTGATAGACATTACCCACGTGAAGGAAGACCATTCCACAAATACTAAAAGAACAAGCATCACATAACGCACAGACGGAAATAGGAAAGACGACCATTCCACGCACAATAAAACATCAAGACTCCCATAATAGACAGCGGAAATGGAGAAGACGACCATTCCACTAGAAACCGTCGTCCTCTCCATTTCGCCTAGTCAAAAGCATCAGTGATACCAGCATATCAGAAGATACCATTGTCTGCAATTAAGGATTTCAGAGTTGAAAGCAAGCTTTTTCTATTGCACAGCTCTTTCTGTTAACAGGGAAATACATTTTGTTGAGAATTTCAGAGTCTGAAAGTGGAGTTGTTCTACAAATAAAGAAATACACCAGAAAATAGGTAATGAGGAGGAAGCACTTTTGCAATCTGAAAAGTGAGCAGATGAGGATGATTGACTAATGAGAACCAGCAAGGTTATGACCCTCAAAAGCATATGCCATTGTGATCCCCTTTGCAGTAATAAATATCCCGAGGACAGGAACTCTCTTGGAACTCTCCAGATCTCCAATTGCAGCTGAATCTGTTCCAACAAAAGGATGATTTGTTCCAAGAGCATTACAGAAAAGGACAGAGGAGATGGCTATAACTACAGAAGCTATTTCGCTTCTGGGTTCTGAAGAGAGGTTCTAAAGAATATTCTCAAGGCTGCCTTGATCAAGGCTCTGGGTGTGTGTGTGTCCTAGGCAGTAATTAGATTGGTTCATGGTCCTCTCTTTGTAGTCAAAAGAGACTGCCCCATTTGTGAAGAGGGCTTGGTCCAACTCTTGTTTTTACATAAGAAAAGGAGGAACTCTCTTGTAAGGTACAGGGATTTGATGCCAGGACCTGTCAGAACAAACCACCATATGTATGTTAACAGCTGTACATGGAGCTTTGACAAAAGACTTCACAAAGTCATCAAGGACAAAATACCAAGTCATGGCATTATTCATTTTTTTGCCATCATCAACCTACTGCATGAAAATTTCCTTAGTCAAAACATATACAGGCAATTCGTCCTACATCTTTCCTGTTGGTAGGTCTTCTTCTCACCAAATTCTTTAGTGAAAACTCTCACAGCTTGCCACCATTAGAATGGGGAATCTCGTTCACTGGAGCCAGCCAGTAATGCAAAAAACATTGCCACTTTGCTTGCATTGCCTATTAAGGATCAAAGGAATGCCCGTAACATGATTTCATTCACTTCATCCCGACTGTGTGCTTTCTCAGCCTCAGCCGCCTCCACCAAGTCCTTCTGTCCAATAACACGCCTTTCGCCTAGCCGCAAAGCAGCCTGTTTCCCAAGAACACAAGAAGAAAAGTTTGGCAAGGCATACACAAAAAATTCCTACATTGGAAGTACCCCTCCCATTAAAAAAAGCTTAGCACCTTGGCCAGCATTTGCCAAGCTATTCCCATTCAATATGGTGGGATGGGTGCATCCAGAAACCCCCAGGACAGAAAAATTCAAAGCACATTACATAAGAAAACGATCAAGAGGCATTGAAGCAAACTAATTTCCTCAGTAGCACTTCTGACAAACAGCAGAGTTTCCAAGTCATTATTCAGCATCTGACATGAGACAGGTGAAAAGAAAGATGGACTACCTTTGCTGCAGCTCTGACAACAGCACTGCTGATGGTTCCACTGGTGAAGTCAAACCGTCGACCAAGCTCCTCAAACTCAATTTGGGGAGATAGTGGAGCCTGCACAGGAATTGAGAACCATCTTCAATCTTCATTTTCCACAGTTTCCCTCAGTTATCCACACAGGTATTACACAAATTGTATCATTTTTTCAGGTTGAAGCTAAAACTGACATGAAATCATTGAAGAAACAACAGCCATCTGCATACACAACCCCTGAGTGAGAGGGAAGTGACATCAACAGAAAACAACCTTCTCTGGAAGCATTTTCCTCCACATGCGTGCTCGAACAGAAGGCTCTGGGAGCTTGAACTCAATGAGAAACTTCAGTCTCCGAGTTAGCTCAGGATCCAGTCTGTGGATTATGCTTCCCTGCACCAAAACCCCAGCAAAATTTTCAGTTGAAGGAGTGCACATCATCCAAGCTCCACCCGTCCCAACAAATTGCTCTCATGTGTCACATAACCCAACATGCCTTCATGCAATCATGCACAGTGTCACTAGTAAGCTGGCACTCTGTGCAGTCGTCCCATCTACATACAGACAGACAGTGTAATAGGAAAGCTTTTAATTTGCTTTTAACCTGCACATTGTTGGCGATCAGAATACAGATCCCAGGGAAACGCTCAAGTTCATGCAGCAGCATTCCAAGGGCTACATGGGACCATGCTGAGACACTTCCAATACCAGATCCACCACCATCATCTTCTGCCTTGAATATCTACAAACAGCAGGGTTTCTTTGTGAAATCTTGGAGAATAGAACAAATGCAGCAGTGAAAGGATCATGCATACCCCACATCCAGATTAATAATGAATGCAAGAAGCAGCATTCACAATGTCAATGGCTGAACTTGAAAGGAACCTGAAAATCTTCAAGTACAAGCACAGCATCCATAAGCCGAGAATCTTTGAATGTAGATGTAATGTTGGATCCTGTCTTACTGCTGCTCTCCCTTGATATGAGCTGTGCACAATTTACTACCTGCAGATCCGTAAGACCACTTGTCACAAAGTTTTGTAGCTGGTTTTGATTTACATCATTTGTCTCCAGGTTTGAACTTGACTGAAATTGGATGATAGGCATCACACAGCCTTATCACCCTTTCATCTTAACCTTCTAAAAATTCAAAAGAAAAAGTTTCTGTGTTCTTGACAGGAGAAAATGCTAGGGGAGACACTATATGCTGACCTAGGCAACCAAGCATGACTGGAGCCAAGAGTCATCCCTGCTAATTTCTTGTGTCATTTTCAAAGGGTCACAAGGTTAAACTGGGAAGCTGAAATTCACATTGCAATCTCACCTTCAGAGGACGGCCAAGCTCAAAACCAACAGCCTGCAACCCAACCCAACAATGGGATTGCATCAGCCTACCAAACAAGCATGCAAACTCTGAGGTAACCAGGCACAGAAATCGAAGAGCATGTGGTGAGAATAAAAAGGAGGAACAGGCACCTCTGCAGCAGCTGATTTGCCAGTGCCATGAGGGCCCCAGAAAAGGCATGCAGTACCAAGGCGCTCCTGCTGGAAACCCCATTGGCCAAGCAATACTGCCCGAGCCTTTTCAAAGTTTATGATGGCATCCAGCCGCTCACGCATTGCAGAAGACAAAATGAGCTCCTCCATACTTATTTTAGGCACAACACGGTGTGTAAATGACTTCATCTGCATAAAAAGGTTTACATCTCAGTGTTGGATGTCTATGTGGGAAAGTAAATTCCACACCAAAAATCTTCAACAGTTTCTACTAGGAGTGGAAACAAATCTGGCCATATCAAACATGCCTGCAGGCTCCCACGCATTTGCAGCCTGCAACCTGAGATGATGTCCTCTTCTGTTACCACAGGATTAACACAGTCCCTTGATATTGCAGAGAGAAGAGCACTGACTAGTGCATTCTTGATGTAACCACCTGTCAACTCATACCTGGATCCCAATCAGGTTCAAGTAACACAGAATTCAGTGAATCCTGGAAGTGTAAGGCAGTAAGCGAATGCAGAAACTTCTGCTTGACAACCAGACAAATACAGTGTCTAGACACTCTCAGAAGTTAAATCTTGTCACATTGTTCAGCTGAAAACACATGGGCATTGGTTCCAAACCATGTATTTCAGACACCATTATAGGATTCCAGGCAACTAATAATTGAGGCTTCTGCTTAACCCGGACAATAAAACAAGCTCTCGAGGCAATGCTGTATTCTTAACCAGGTGCAGCCATATTTATACATATGACACATGGCTAAAATCAACAACACTGGCTCATAAATCACAACAGATCAAATTCCTCCATCTCAAGTCTGTGGCAATAACATAAAAGGGCTGCAATGCAGAAACAGCAGCAAATTTACCTCAGAGCAATTTTATCCCAATCAATGCTTTCAGTAACTGGCAATCGTACTGAGGCCAGCTGCCATATTTTACGACGCTGTGTGTGATCTGGTGGATGAAATTCACTCACACACCTGTCCAATCAAAACCACAAGTTTGAGAAAGCATTTTTGTGAAATGTTAAGCTGGGTACTCTCTATTCATCCCCAGCTTCTCCTCTAAGCTGAATGACCTGATCCCAACTCAAAGCTTAGAAATGACAACACACATACTAAAACTTAAATGAAGTACTGCATACGTGATTCGTCGATGCATGGCCTCATCCAAATCCAATGGGCGGTTGGTAGCCAACATAATGATCCCCTCATGCCGCTCCATCTCAGTTAGCAGGGAGTTAAGCATCCTATCGCCCCCACGCTCTCTCTGTGGCATCCAGTGCATAGTAAATGTGTCCAGCTTCTACAAGTCAATTTCTGATTCCCTTATAAATTATCTATCATAGGTGGAACCTTACATGACAAGAATTTCTGCTATATACAACTGGCAGCAGAAGGCAATGAAAAATTTAATCTAAGCATTAACAAGGAGCACAGATTGAAGTTCAACTCTTGAGAAGTGAACACAGATTTGCTAAATAATGAGTGGTTCAGTTTTCATACCTGGGCAAAGATAGCTTCACATTCATCAAAAAAAATGATGGCATCATTCATATCCGCATCCCTGAAGAGACCACGCAGGTCAGAGGAATGATCATCACGGCTACTACCCCCTGATGCAGTGTGCAAAGAATGGAAGTCCACAAGAAGGACCCGCTTGCCTGCCACACAAAAAAGCAAGGAGCCTTGATCAGCAACATAGCAACAACCACATCCAACAGTGTAGAAATGAGTTGAGTGAGATACTTTGAAAATGAACATAGAACATACAGATAATCAGAAGTGATGATGCATCTAGGTGTTCAGATCCATATGGAGGGTATTGAGGTTCACCAAGATGGTGTGCAACAGCATTTACAGTCATGGTCTTCCCTGTGCCTGAGGCCCCACACAGCATGATAACCAAGCCAGCACCGTAGCTCATAATGTCCTCAAGACCTTCCCGCTTCCTGTACTGCCTGAACTTCGCAAAGTTGTCCACCGTTTTCAGAAGCATCTCTTTCTGCTCTTCTGGCAACACCACCTGCTCCATTGCAACCTGAAAGCAGTCACACACATCAGCTTGTGAAAGCCATTGTAAGAATGTCTTCCTTACAAACAGACACAAGTTCTTAATTTCTGAGATAAGCAGGTAGACTCTGCAATTCAACTGCACAGGAAGAAACAGAGAACATTGGAACTTAACAATAGCACTGTAGGCAGAATAACAGTGACAAAGCAAAAGCAAACGGCCACCAACCTTGGGTTTATACAAATGACTGCCTTCTACAAGTTCATTCATCTCTGTATCAAGGCCCACAATCCAATCCAGCATCCGTCGGTCAAGCTCAACTTGCTGGTCCATTAAATCACCACCACCACGTGTGTAAGAGGCTGTGCGCATTTTTATCAAACCTCTTGCCACCAACCTGCTTGATTTATAGAAGTATGTACGTGCTAACACCTGCAAAGGCAGCTAATCTCTGTCAGAATTTGTCTGGAATGCTAAAATGACCTTTAAAGACATCTAGTTCTTCCAGGCAACTACACCGCCACCATGTTCAAGTTGAATTTCAAAATCACGCTAACAAGAGATGTAAGTGAATAGAGAACCTGCTCCTTGAATGAGTCAAAGTAGACAATGAGAATGTCCTTCACCTGCCACAGTGCAAATGGATATGTGTGAACAAAAAAAATCTGGCATACTTGAACAATCCTAAACCAGATCAATTCTGCTAATTAAAAGCATATCCCAAAATGAACACCAACTCCACTTCTCCGCCTCTCCACCAACTCGACAAAAATAGACAACACCAGGCACTTGTAATGTGAGGTAATGAGAAAAGATACCTGGACTGCTTCACTACTGCGCCGATAGCTACCATCCCCATTTTCAGCTTCAAATATGCTTTTCACAACAGGCGAAATAGAAACAGCTGCCACCGTCATGGCATCAGTTAGGAATTCCAAGAAATCCAGTGGACCAACCTATGCAAGTGAGTTTATACACACTCGAGAATAATCATCAAAACTCCCTTGGACTGCAATCCTTCCTAACAGATGTCAACTTTAGATCTCACAAAACAAGGATTGCACTCAGAGGAAACAATAAACCTCACATTGACTGAAGGTCATTTTGAGTACCTGTAAGCATGATAACAACTCCCTTCTCAAACTCATCCAGTCCCAACTTCTGTGCCAGTGCCTGACAAATACCAAAAACAAGCAAGTTGCCTGTAAAAGCTTTGTCCTATTGTAGTCTTGTCAGAATCAGTGGCAAGCTATCCCAAGAGAACAACCATGAAGGTCAGTATACTAACAATTGAAAGATACCCACCTCAAGGCGAGGAAGCTGAGTTACTCCATCCTTCACACCATCCTCTGTGAGCTTCATCCGTTCTTGCAGCCTGTTTTGAACAAACCGCAATTTTGCTCGGAGTTCCCGTATACTAGAAACCTAGACAAAGGAAAGGAAGACAACATTCTGAGAACGATGTAGGAGACAATCCAGCTTAGGCATTTATGCAAGGTGCAAGGCTTGAGCAATGAGCCCAGATGGAGAGGCCACTGATGACTTCGTATCAGCACACACATCTTGTTCAAAACCAAACCAATCCATGAGTTCAAGAACATGACCATATAGCCCTCCTGGAAAAATGTTTCCAAAAGCCCTTTGTGCAAGTACTGCTACAAGAGAAAGTCCATGGCTACCTTGGTTGTGCGATATACATCATACCAAGGGCGCTCATCATTGAAAGCCTCCTTCATTTCCTCCTTATGGCGAGCTTTCGCAATTCGAAGCATTAGTGCAAGCACTTGAAATGCATCATCCAGATACTCAAGACTTGAGCTGTAAGGGAGCAGCTCCCCCTCGAAGCTCTTAGGGTCCTCATCTACCTGTGCAGTCACTGCTGTGCCTGTCATCAAAATGTGGAACCACAATTCAGGTGCCAACTGAGGAAAACAAGCTCAGAAATCTTCCTTGAATATTTTGAAAATGGCCTTCCACCATTTATGAACCATCAGGCAATCAAATAACTTTATATGCACTGAAAATTTCTCAATACAGCCATCAGGCAATCAAAGCCTGATCACACAAAAGCTTGAGAGCAAATATGGCAACAATCATGTGTCAGGTCATCCATGAAGTGGATTAACATGGTAATCATTAGGGTTTCTAAAATCCAAATGCAACCCACCTGTTGTACCAGTGGGTAAGACTTCAGGGCCATTGGTTGCATCTGCCTCAGAGCTTCCACCATTCACCAGAGCAGCATGTTTCTTCTGAGAACCCATTTCCACTCTCACAAGCTCATCAAGTTGATCAATTTGGGCAGCTATATCATCCAAGTCATTCACCTCCCCAAACTTCCGTTTCCTGCTCCCTGGCAAACCTGTCTCTGCATTTGCCATATTATGGAGGGTTGGCTCTCCAACATCCGATAAAGAACCCTTATTTTCAGTTCCAGTACTGCTTAAGATGCCAGCAGCATCCATAGTCATGGTATCTGTCACACTGTCAGCCTGCCAGCCAAATCTAGACAGTATTCAATGTATTGTACAACGATAGAAGCTCAACAATTTCATATCCTGTCTATGGCTCATTACAAATGTGGGGAGAGGCAAAATGCCACAAAGAATGAGCTCAATTAAAAGAAATTGACCTGTGATGACTCCATTACAGTAAGGAGCTCTGTCTTGCTCAACTTCAAGCGCTGCTCTGTCTTCATTGGTCTCAACAGTAACACAGAGACAGCTTCATTTGTCATGCGGATGGTCTTGCCTTCATAATCATCCTGAGAAACAACACACATATAACATTTGGAACATATAGCCATGTGTTAACCATCACTATCAGTTCTTCTACATACAGCACTGCCTGCTCCTGTGTGGATCTATGCAACAATCATCACCACACAGGGAAAATCTTTCCTGCCATGATCAGGGTGAGTTGCTCCGCCCAGATCCTCAGGTCTCTTAAGTTTCCAAACATAGAAGTCATGAAAATACTGCACACCATCGATCAGCAAGTCTCCAGACAATGGCAACATTGTCCATAAAACCCATAGTAGTCAGAAGGATGTGGATACCTGACCCACAACAATGCCCTCAACCATGTGAGTGCGTTTGTCATCCAGAAACTCCTCCAGCTCCAAAACACTCATCCCACAAAGCTCCATAGCCATTTCCTTGTCATCCTGTCTAGAACCTGCAACACTGAACCTTCAGAACCCTGGAAATCTCAGCAACTCAAAAATCACTGAACCTTTGAGCATCTCAAATTGTGCACTCAAGAGGTATCTATGCAAGTAGCACATGAATGACCTAAACAGTCCCTGACAGTTGTTTGGAGTCAATATACATCAATAACAACATCCTTGCATCTCACTGCAGAAGGTTGATAGTGTCACAATGGACTGACCAAAACATGATAAACAATTTTTTTAATTAGCAGTCTACCATACAATCCTTGTTCTTCCCCATTTCAAATGAAACTGCAGAGGACATAAGAATAGTGCTGAAAGAAGAACAAATGTAACCCACATAAGAATGCTCTTACTGAAGGTGCCTTTGATGCACCTCGCACAAAGAGTAGTTGAAACAGGTCAGACTCGCATGCAGTTAGCCGATACCGGCCTGCAAGCCGCAGCACCAGGGGGTGTGTACTCACATCTGTGGCTGTGAGTCGAGCCTCTGCTTGGGCCTCAATCTTCACAAGGACGTCCTCAATGAATGTCAAAGCTTCCTTGCTGCACAATTACACCACACTGTTGAAAGCACTTACACAACAAAAACCAAAAGAATCATAAATTCAAATAACTGATGATGCAGAACCACCTCCTCATTGACACATCCATTTGAGGACATAGATTCACCATGCCTTCTGTGCTGCCAAGTCCAGAAACATCTGCCACTAGAGCAAGTCTTACTGGCTACACTGCAAATTGGGCGTCTCCGTAGCCATTGTACAAGCAGTAGGGTTATGGAAAAGTGTGCTCAATTACATGACTTGAGAATGCGAGCTGTGCTAGAGTGGGGCATCAAACTCCTTGAGGATGGAACAGGATTGCCAGCACAACAAAATGCCCAGAAATTCCAAACCCTACCTCAAACCCTTGTACTGGACCAAGGGTTTAAGGCACACTCAAAGTGGCTCACATGTGTGGGACTTAGCTTCTAAGCACAGCAATTATTCCCTGAGCAATTAAGCAGAGAAATGTATGTGAAAGATGAACTCCGGAAACGTACAGAGACTTACGAAGCAGAGGATTGCGAAGCTGCGATTCCGGATTCCGACACCGTCCCACACAACACCCTCCCCAAAGACCTCAAAACCTCCATCCGGTACGCCCGCAGCACGAACTTCAGCTCCAGGTGCGCCAACCATTCGGTCTCACTGTAAGGCGAAACTCCGGGGGCTCCAACTCCCCCGTCACCCCCCCCAGAGCTCGTCACTGCGCCAGCCGACGACAACTGCACTTCCTGAAGCTCGGACTCGAAATCCCGCAAAACAAGCCGCAGATCGGCCCGAATCCTCTCCGGATCCGGCAACACCACAGCTGCCCCAGACATGACTACAAAATCCCTGCTATCTCTATCACCGATCAATACCGATCCCGATACCGATCCCGACACCCAAAAAAGCTGGAGATCGCACAAAATACACACAGCGATTACACAGCAAAGAAATGCGATCAGCAGCACTGAATTACAAATTCAGCAGAACCTACAAAATTTCATATCACGGAACATATCGCGATAAGAATGTCCTTCACTCCGGGAAAAACATACGCAATTCCAAAAGAGAATGCAGCAACCCTTCTTACAAACAAAAGAACGGTACGCACACGATTGGTTTCCTTTCTTTTGGGGGGTGGGTGGGGGTGGTGGTGGAGAGGCAGAGAAGAAACAATCCCCAGAGCAAGAAAGTCGTAGTAGCCGGGCCAACGAGACGCGGACCTTCTGACGCACACGATGAACGCGAGCGGGTTATGTGGGATGGGCACCTGTTCGGATCTCTTTCCGACAACGAAGACGACGAGGAGGATGCTTGGGATTCGAACCCTAATCAGATTCCTAATCCTGCAATTAGCTCTGAATACGAAGACTAAAAACTTTAATAAAACAGAGAATTTGTTCTAATCACACTCTTTTTCTTTTTCTTTTTTTTTTCCTAAAAATTTGGAACATTGGGCACTCCCCAGTAGAAGAACCTCTTTGGAACCCAAGTTGCAAAATAGAATCAAGCAGCTAATTGTGTAATGTCTCTTTGTCCTAACATTCAAGAATATTATTGAAAGTGTTATATGAAGTGAGATATGTAAGTCATTATCCTTTCATCATTATTTTGGTCTTATTATTATTGTCAATGTTTTATTATTATTATTATTATTTAAAAAACCTATGTGATGATATTTTGGGATGTAATTTGGGAGTTTGAATGCTAAATATATTGGTTTATGGTCACTCCAATAAGTTTCAAAAACTCTTGACATGCATTGTTAAGTGGGTGGATTTGTTCATATTTGATCAATATGGGATCCATAAATTGTTGTAATCTTTTTTTATTGAAGTTCCATTGAATGTCAGTCCACAAAGTTTTAGAGTTCATTTGGTTGTGTTAAGTTTTGATCAAACATGTTAATATGAAATAGTCAATTGTTATCATGGGACAAGAAATTGGCATTAGATCCAAAAACATTTGAAAGTGAATTATGAACATTGACAAGTATAATGTTGAAGGTCTATATATTGTTATTATATGAATAGCCTTTCTTATATTTGCATTGAATGTTGCTACAATATACTCAGCCCCTAAAAATGTAAAAGTGTTGTATGCGTCAAACCATGTTCATAAATATTAATAGGATCAAATGCTAAATAATCAAGTGTTAATCCTTGTGCTTGATGTATAATGCATGCTACAACCAATTGAATGGGAAATTGTGTTTTTCTTATAATGTGAAAAGAATTTGAACTAATTTGAATATATTTGGATACGGGTTCTATTACTGTCCATGTAGGATGTATTTCATGTTCATACAAATGTGCATTCTTTATTCTTGTGAGTTGACCACATTTGGAATTATTAAATAATATCCATATGACTCCTTGTGAATTGACTGCTTTAGTTGATCCTTGGAATATTCCATCTACACCATTTACACGACCATCATGTGTTGCATAATTTCCAACACAAAGTTCAACCAACATATTTTTATTTACTTGAACCTTTGAATGTAGTCATGTTCTGAAGTTTGCATTGTTTTGTAATTGAAATGATTGAGGACATGTATCATGATCTCTATCTTGTGCACACAATATGAAGACATCCGTTTTATGTTGAAAGAAAGTCAATTCATTATGTCTTTGTTTTGCTTCATTCATGTAAAATAAATATAGAAAATTTGGATCATTTGGCGGTGTATGAAAACATTGATTATTTATGATATCCACATCTAATTGCAATTGTGTAGCAATTCGAAATCGGTTTAAGATGTTAATGAATTGTTCATCACATTGGCACATGACTTGCTTCAATTTTTAACATTTAATTTTTTCCATCCAAAATTTTGGAGATAAACTATCAATGTTGTTTGCATTAATTTTGAAAACTCCTGCATCACAAACTAGCTAAACTTGATAAAAATCCCCAATGATAATTACATCAAAAAAATTTAAGAATTTGGTGTGAATAGGTTTGATTGATCTTAATTGAAGATCAATAAATTTGAATATTCTTTTCCCCATTAATGATATTTCATCTAGTATTATTAATTGTAATTGGTCATATTTTTTAACTAAATTATCTAATCGTTCTAAACTTAATGATGGTGAATTTTACAATTAAATGATATAGAAGTACTTGAATGAATCGTAGTTCCATCAATGTTAAATGTTGTTTTCCAATATATGCCATGAATAAAACTTTTTTTTTAAAGGACTAAATGAGGATGTTTATTATAAAAATGTATCAAAGCTTGAATTAAAAACATTAATGTGAAAGTTTTACATGTACCAACACTTCCAATAATGAATAAATGAATTGATTCATTTGGATTTTTTTATTTTTTATACATAACATCATCAAATATAAGACGTTCATTATTCATTTTTTGAAGTAATGAACGAAATTCATGGGTAGGCATGATTTGGTCTTGGACATCAATATTGGTTGAATTAAAAATAGTGGAAACACCTATATATGGGTTAACAATATATTCATTACAAACGTTATATGGTTTCACTCTAGTACAATCAATAATATTTTATGAAGAAACCCACTATCTACAATGGGAAATTTATCCATCCATATGTTAGTGTCATTTTTTGTTGTTAATTCAAGAGCTTGTGATTTTATGTTTTCCCAATTTGTTGTGTATGCATTATTATTGTCAAATTTATATATAAATTTTTTTCTTAATAAATTGATTTGTATTTCATGCATATTATATTTTGCATTCCATGTGGAATGGTCACCTTTGAAAGTATGTTCATTATCAATAAAGGAATTTTTAAAAATTATAATAATTTTTCCTTGTGATCATTCCAAAGCTCATTGTGAAGCCTTTGGAACAAAAAAAGAATAAACATGAAGACAATGCATAGTAAAAAATTGCCACAAAAATGAAGAATCAAATGTACCTTAGGTTTGATAGACAATGTTCAAGAAAAACACAAGCATCACTATGCTAGGAAGTTTTTTCATAACAACATTGCAAGAAGAAAATGGAGATTTGTAAGCATTGTAAAACCCATGAGCATCATCAAGCAATGGAATGAAGATGAACACAATAGATAATTGAATGAAACAAGTGACAAGTTTGAAGTAGGTGCAACAAACTTGCAACAAACAATCACAAGAACATGCTTTTTCTAGAGCTAGGAGCAAAGACACAATCATCATTTTGTCATGGACTTACCTTTTTGACAAATGTAGATGGTGAACCATCATCTTGACAATAGAAAGTTCTTCACAAGTAAGGGACTTTTAAGTGTAAATGCTCTAGTTTTTGGTGGTAGGATAACTTTGAAGTAAGAAGGCTTTTTTAATGGCCAGGAAAAAAATGTTCATGGTATAAATTAAGGTTACGTTAAATAGGTGTTAGCAACTTTAAACTTTTTTCCCTTAACACCAAGTCCGTATATACAGTAACAACATTTTTCTAACAACATGAAATGCGGGTGTAATAATGCAAAATATGTATCCTAAGGAGGTAGGAAGGTGTTTCATAAAAAATTGTTAACCATTGTGAAAAATTGTCAAACATTTCAAAATTTAGTCGCATGTCCATCCAAATGTCATCCATGGATGGGTATGAGTTGTGGGCTTTCATCTAACATGCATTACATCACACAACAACCTCGTATTAAAGCATTATTGAAATAACGAACCTTTGACCTTTGGCCCAAAAGCCATTGTTTTAAGAATTTCCCAACCTTTAGGTGTTATACCCTTCACAAAATTCACCTAATGACATTTAAAAGCTATGGGTGGCTTTTTTTTCAAACACAACACAATTCACATTTTTTTACTAGAGAGTGAGTTTTGTCTAGTGTTGGTTAGATATGGCATTTTAAACAAGTTCAGAAGATATGGCATTTTAAACCAGTTCATAGGGTATATATATATTTTTAAATGAATAGAACATATGCATCCAATTATTATTTTAAAATTATTATAAAATTCTACATGTGGTTATGCATCCATTGAAATTTTTCATTCATTGTCAATTATGCATTTGTCAAATTTTCAAAATTTTGATAAATTATAGATATGCATACTAGTTATATATAGGAAAGTTCACATGCTAATTTCATAGTTGGAAATCTTAAGCCCTAATTTAATATTGGGTAATTCATTTTTGGAAATCAAGTAGCTTGTGGGGGAATTGAACCTTAGTTCTATAAAGAACTTTGCTCACTGCAACACAAGTTGCATGTAAAAACACACCCACAAAAGCACCCCAACCCACCCACCCAACCAGGAAGTTGTTGTAGTTTGATCAACAACAAAGTAGAATGCCCAAAAGCCCATAGGACATAAAAAAGTTGCTACAACTTTATCAACAACAAAAAAAAACCCAAAACCTAGCAGCATGAATATGGAAGTGGATGTTGATGTTGTAATTTGAATAGCAATAAAAATAAAAGGCTTAGAACCTAGTAACATTAATATGGGAGTTGATGTTGATGTTACAACTTGATCAACAACAAAAACAAAAGGCCCAAAACCATGGAGCATCAATGTGGATAAGAAACAAAAAGTAAATTCAATTCAAAAGAACAATTAAAGGAAAAAAGAAACTTACTTAATCATTTTCAACCAATAGCTCTTCAAAATATTCAAATTCTTCAATAAAGTCATAATTTTCTACAATGAAACAACTTTAGATTTGCATCCTTGAAATTTGCATTGTTATGCAATTAATGCACAAATTATTTGGCAAGTTTCTTACCACCATGATAATCTTATCAAGATTTTCCACTTGTAAGCAACATCACCTTAGAGTTGTTAAAACACCAACAAGGTTATAAAGAAAAACAAATATTTTTGACTTGTCTCTACAACTAAATTTTAGTCGTAAATGACATTTGTGACTAAAATCTCATTAATCGCCTTGTACAAGTCGCATGCCATATTAGTCACAAATGATAATTGGTATTGGATGAAAGATGCCAAATTCAAGAATGCATGAATGGTTACAAATGTTGTTTAATCATTTTCCACCATCATATGTTACTAGAAATAATTCATTTTTTTAAATGCCATTATTTATTATATTTTGATTCACAATACACAAAGTATATGGGAATTTTTGAACTCTAAGTCAAATTAAAAATTTACAAATGTGTATTTCAAGAATGGTTACACACCTAGTGGGTCCTTTCAATACATACTTACCCAATATTATTACTATTTTGAAATAATCTAGGAAGTTTGGTTCAAATGCTTGGATGATATTATATTATGACACATGGCCCAATGTAAATATGTCATGTGGCATTTTTAAATGAATTTAATACAAAATATTAAATAGGTAGTTACATAAGTAGGTGCATATAAACCTAGGTTACATACCTACTTACATATTTAGGTAAAAAGGTAGGTAGGCACGTCCTACCTTTTAAATTAAATACATATTCGTATAAGTAAAAATTAAATAGGTAGGTACATAGGTTGACCTAAATGGGTAGGTCAAACTAAGTACATTCCTAACTAAGTAAATAAGTAGGTTGGGGAGGAAAGTAGTTTAAAATTATGCATAATTTGTTTTTTAATTTTGGGTTAAGCCTTTTTATTAGTTCATCCCATGTGCACAAATTTTTTAATGTGAAATTGAATGATCACACTACTTGTTTATATAACGTTCAAAATATAAATGAAGAACAAACAACATGAGATAAATGTTGAAATTACAATTTCTTCACAAACTAAATTACAACTCCAAAGTTTTCCTCATGCCTTTTGTTTTTTGTTTTAAAACTTATAAACAATTCAACTCCATGGTTCATTATACAATTAGATAATCATTTAATTAATAATGATTACATTCAACACATACTTAAAATATTAACTATTTAAACAAATAATAACTTCTTAATATTTAACTAACTAACTACCTAATTACTCACAACTTGTTAATGCATAACTCATACATAAATAAATCGCTAAAATATTTTATTTAAATTTTAAATCAGGTCGAATTATAGATAATATAATTAATGTTAAAATAATTTATTTACATCAATCTGTAAAAAACATTCAAATTATAAACAATGAACTAACAATTGTTAATCAAAAATCAATTCCTACACGATTTTTATTTTTTAAACAATAAACTAGTTACATTAACTACTATATAATCACATTTATTCTTGTAAAAAAAATTATTGGTCAAGAAATTTTTTTATTGGTAATTATTAACTATAAATACAATAATTTGTTAAACATATCATTGATTTTTATAATTACAATAAAATTACTGTAAAACTATTTATCATAGATAAGTAATTACAAAGTTTAAAAGAAAATTTAAATAACTTTATAATAATACCAAAAATTACAATCCTTACAATAATCATTCTAAGTACATTATACCTTTTTCCAAATTTTTAATTCAAAATATAAATTATAAATTACAGATTGCTAATCATTATTTTTTAAAAATAAAATTATGCATATACTATCATTAATTAATATCTGAAATAATTACAATGATTTAAAAGGAATGTAATATTAATAACATAATTCATTTCTTTTATTGTAAGAATATACATTATATAATATAAAAATCTATGTTGTAACAATACTTATTTAGTGTAATTTATAAATAATAGCTATAATCTTTATAATTATTTATAAAAGTGATTTATTGTGGAGAACACAAGTAGAAAAAAAGCTTAAAATTCAATCGATAATTTTTTGAATTCAAATATTAATATTAGATTCCAAAAAAAATTTAAATTCAAATATCAATTTTTAGATCAAATAAGTCTTTTGAATTAAAATTTAAAAATTCAAAATTGAAATGTCAATTTTCAGATTGAAATAACAATATTCAAAATTGAAATGTCCAGTTCTACACTCAATTAGTAATTTTCTGAATTGAAATACGAATTTTGAAAATCCAAAACAATAATTTGGAATTACAATTTAGACTTTCAAACCATTTTTAGAAAGAAATTTAAATAAAATATTTCAGAATTGAAATACTAATTTTTAGAATTGAAAATAATAATGTCAAATTCAAATATCAACTTTTAGATCAAATAAGCTTTTTGAATTTAAATTAAAATATGTTTTTGAAGAATTGAAATAGAAAATTTCAAATATCAAGTTTCCAACTCAAATTATTTTTGTAAAGAATTGGAATAGTAGTTTTCAGAAAGGAAGTATAGTTTTTTAAATCAACATGTTTTTTAAAAAAATTAAATTGAAAATATCATAATTGAAATATTAATTTATAGATTCAATTTTTTTCAAATTAAATTAATTTGAAAATAATTCCGATAATTTTTTAATAATAAAATATGAATTTTCATATTCAAATGTTTTTTCATTTGATAATTTAAAAATGAATTCCAATAACATTTTTTGGAATTGAAACATTGATTTTAATGTTTAAATATAGTTTTCGTAATTGAAATATTAATTTCTAGATTCAAAATTTTTTGTAATTAAATTAATTTAAAAAGTAATTCCAATAAATTTTTTTAATAATAAAATATGAAATTTCATATTCAAATGTTTTTTCATTTGATAATTTTAAAATGAATTCCAATAACATTTTTTGGAATTGAAACATCGATTTTAATGTTTAAATATAATTTTCATAATTGGAATTATAATTTTATCCTGAAACATATATTTTTGAATAAAACTAAGAATTTTAAGATTTCATATTTAAAACTTCAAATTCAAATAACATTTTCAAAATTCCATATATAATTTTGAAAATTGAAATAAGAATTTTCAGTATTGAAACATTAGTTCTTGTAGTATTAAAAAATTTCAGAGTCCAAATATTGATGTTTAGGCTCCATTAAAATGTTTCACAATTGGAATAACAATTTTGAAACTCAAATAACGATTTTTAATTAAATTAAAAAAATCAAGATGCAAATCATTTTTTTCAAATTCACATAATTTTTTAAAAGATTGAAATATCATTTTATAAGATTGATTATATGAACAATATACGTACATATGCATAATTAATATACATGCAAATATATATTTATGATATGTGCAACATGTCATAAATATAATTTTAATACATACATAAAAATACACCTCTATGTCACTGTAAAATATTTGAAAGATACGATTAATTTGGTGAATATTGCGACTAATGGATGAAAATAAATTTAGAAGTTATCTAAACGATAAGATGAAAATTTCAATAGTTGGTCATTCTTACATAGTTGAAATTTGATCTTATAGTCATAAATATTCCCAAACTTAGTAGCAAATGACTACATGTTACATGTAGTCGCAAACGGAGTGGTTACATTTTGACTAATTTGTACTAATGTTAACGCCCTTTCTATCTCAAATTGAAAGTTAGCATTATGCCAAAATTTGACATTTATGAGTAGGACATATATGACTAGTGAACATTTTCTAGTCATATAGTCATATATGGCATGTTTTTGTGCCTAGTTGTATTTTTATAACCATGGATATGAGTACATGATTAAAAGTTTTCATGGATTTGAGTAAAAATCTTCATCATCAACACCATATAATTATTTAATAATATAGAATTTGAAACATTATAAACTTATGAATTAAAAAGGAAAAGAATTAAAAGGTAGACATATATGTACCTAGTAAGCATATTATAAGCTTGTAGATAGTCAAACACATAATTAGTGCACAAATAGATAACTAATACCTTATCATTTTTAAAATTTTTGCCTTATAATCATTAATTATACAATGTGAATTTTTAAATAGTGGCTAAGAACAATTTTTTTTCATTTCTGAAAAATTCCCAAAAAATGGAAAACAAATTGCTAAAGTTTTTGAAACCATAAAATTAAATAAAAATTGATGCCTATAATATAATTAAAACATTTAAGTTGAAACTTTTGCTCAAAGGTTTATTTAAATGAATTTTTTTGAATTTTTTGACTTTAAATTATGAAATATATTATTATTAGTGATATCCAATGCATTTCAAAAGAACTCCACATGCCCCAAAATGACATTTTAAATCATTTAAATATTTTTCATAAGACTTTAAAATATTTTAAATAATATTATATGTTTCATAAATAACATAATTTATTTTTAAATATTTTTATAATTACAAATAAATGTAACACAACATTTTTACCATTTTTATTGACTCATTATATTTTTTAAAGGTGGGGAAATATTATATATATGCACACACCAAGAAATCCATGTTTATTTAAAATATTTTTATTTTAAAAAAATAATGAAAAAAAGATAAATAAATCTTCAAAATATCATTGTTGTTCAAATGCATGAAATAATGAAAATTCAAATGCATTTTCAATCAAGTTATGACTTGATATTTTGGTTAATAATTTTTTATAAATGTGTGGATCTTGGAAAAATATTTTTAAATGTTTTATTTTCATTTGGACAAAGTGTGAAAATAATAATAATTGTCAAAATTGAGTACTTTTGTATGGGACAAAGGATGATGTGAAATAATGTTGTAAATTTATCCCATATCCTTTGTCAACAATTTCAACTTTGTAAACTATATAGCTAGATGAAAAAATATTAGTCTACACACAATACATGCATTAAATATACTCAAAGTGCAAATATTACTTGTGATGAGCTAAAAAAGAATGTTTGTCACCAAAAAATAAATAGGATCCTACTTACCTGCCTATTTAAACTTACCTACCTATACCTACCTACCCATTCCTACCTACCTACAAAATGGTTATATTAAATTGAAATATATAATAGATTCCATGGGATTTATGACTAAGACAAAAATATGACTAGTGGAAAAACTACGCATCCATATGGACTACATAATCATGTAGTCATGAATGGTATTTACAACTACAAACCCAATCTTGGGTGTATTCATATTTACCATGTTTTGGCATAGTGCAAGAATCCTAATGATCTATTTGGCTAAGAAAACAATATTTGGAAATTGACCCTCATGGGTCCGCCACCAAGCAAGAGGATCTACACACATAGATTGTGGAATAGATAGCCTCCGAAATTAAAAAAGTTATACAATAATAAGTGCCCATGAAGATTCCTCCATGGAAGTTACAACACCAAACATGTTATTGTCCTCTTTTTCCATTTGAAAAGTAGGTTCATCACATGGTGTTATAATTGCCTCAACAATAGGATTTAGTTGATAAAAAAAAATTATCAAAACAAGGATAACCTCTTTCACATCATATTCAGTAATGAAGCAGATTGCATTGCCACACCCCATAAAACTTTCCACAACCCCTAGAGATTTGAAACAAGAATCCAACATCAAGGCCAACATATTATGAACTTGACAAGAATTAAATGTTTTCAAAAATTCCAAAAAAGGTTTAAGTACCTTCACAACCTTTTGCCACATGTTTTTATTTAATGTGTATAGCTCAACATAAAAAAATAAATCAAATGTTTCACTCCCATCAAATGGATTTGCTTCAGATTCCATAACCATAATTAAATTAATTATAATAGCTAAGGCATCTGATAGTAACCAATGGCCTTTAGATTGGTTCATCACACATGTTATCATCACAAGATGCAAGTAATTAATGACAACTTTTGCAATGGCCTAGACATGGGCCTTAGGAACTTTTTGCCACAGTTTTAATGTTTTTTGCTTCCCATAACATAACAAGATGGCTTGTTTGAATTCTAAAGTTTCTTCAAACAATATACCTTTATTTACAAACCGTGTTTTCACTCGAGTTTTCAACTTTTGGTGTCAAACCCCATTCTCAATGCAAGCTTTCTCCCATCATGCCTCCCTTTCCATGATTTTTTTGTCCAAACAATTATTTTTTACAAACATGTTTGAGCATCCTTGACTTTCACCAAACTTAAACCCACTAAAACCTTATCATCATTTGTTGCATATTGACATGTTTTAAACGTCACATGTTCAAAGCAAGTACCTTCATAAACCAGTAAGAGCTTAAACAATTCACAATCAATGATTGATTGTAATGCTACAACCACAATTCCCAAGTTGTTGCCCTCATTTTTCACAAAACAATACCTAATGAATTAGTTCAATTTTTTTAATAAAGATTGGAGCTACAAAGCCCTAGCACTACCACTTGTTTCATACACTTCAAACAAACCAACAATAGCATGCCTAAGTGTCCAAGCTTCATCTAAATAATGAATGACCAAAACAAATGTCTGTATGCCACCTTTAAATATTAAAGATGAAAGTTAGTAAACATAATAACTACTGATTCTAGATGTGGTAGAACATGTAATTCCATGGTCTTTATGACCATTGCAGGAAGCACCTATTCCATAAAAGAAGAACATGAAGGAAATATAATGCGAGGACATTGGCATAATATTAACCTTTTTAACCAAATGTTTTCACATGTTGAAAGAAGCTTGTAGCCTTTGCAAATGTACAACACAAGGTAAATAAATCTTTGTTGTGTTTCATCAGCATTCTTGTACCAATTTGTTGACCCAAAAAAAAAGTGATTACAGAACCAATCACCCCAATTCTTTTCTTCCCATGTTGTCGTTTGTGATCTATTTAAGAAAACTTAGCCAATGCCCTTTCACTTAGTATAGAATTTCTTTTAGTAAGCAAATGAAGATGAACATTATCAACATGTGTTTTCATAGGAGTAATGCCATTAGTTTTTCCATACTTGATGAGGTCCTTTTCTAACAACATAGTTAGACTAGTTTTAAATGTTACTAGGAGCTTGTTGAAACAAACAAATGATGCATTTCAACATATCAACAGGATAGTTGTCATTTACAATAAATAGACTCCAACAAATAGAAATTTGAATGTGTGCTTTCCACAACAAAGCTTGTTGTTCCATAGCTTGAAAATACACCTCATGAAAGGCAACTAATAAGTCACTATCACATTATTGTTGATGCACATTTTCCACATCTAAAAAGCAATGAGATCAAGAAGGGATTATATTCACATAAAGGAAAATTTCATCAACTCCACCAACATTTTTGATAACACAAATTTCATCTTCAACCATTGTAATGTTCTAAATAGCAAAAAAACATATTTGAGCACCAAACCTTAAAATGCCATTATACCTCAAGTGCACATGACAAAAATCAAGATTATAACTCTTGAAGCTTCAATTGAATTCGATCTTTAGCCAATGTGAAACAAGGAAATATCAAAGTTTCAAATGCATAATGAAACATGGAGCTTCAAACAACAAGAAGACACACTTGAACACCAAACCCTAAACTAGCACTATACTTCATGAGCATGACCAAAAGCAAAATTAAAAGTTTTCAAGTTTGAATTGAATTTTGTTTTCAACCATAGTGAAACAAGAAGATCTCAAACCTTAAACTACCACATTTCATGAGCATGACATATTCAAATGGAAAACAACAACAAATATGTGTGTTATGAATAAAAACTTATTTGATAATGGTTGTGGAACTTTGGTCAAATTGAATAGGTCTAAGATGTGCACAAGCTTTTTGTTTGTAAGAAATTTACACACCAAAATCCTAAAGCTTCATGCTTGATGAATACACAAAGAAAAAACAAATTCCAAAAAAAAAATAAAACAAATCTAAAGCTTCACACTTGTTGCACACATACAAGCAAAAAACCATGAAACAAATTAAAGCTCAAAATTTTAACAACAAAATAGAATGAACACAAAATTAGAAGCATAAACCAAAAAACAGAAACATTTACAAAATGTTGTTGAAAGTTGAAAGCTTAGAGGTGATGAGTAGATTCAAAATGTAATTGATAATTGAAACATGAAACAAAACTCAGCAAAGGGGTCAAAAACACTTAAGATGATAATAGCACTTGTAAATGTCATGGCCTAGGATATTTTTGGATACTTTGGGCAATGTCATGTCCTAGGATATTTTGGGATACTTTGGGCAATGTCATGTCCTAGGATATTTTGGGATACTTTGGGCAATGTCATGTCCTAGGATATTTTGGGATACTTTTGG
>Ga0116227_10003024_pt1 | contig 37739 bp, 31 predicted proteins | sample S1TSphgellanicum_FD_89693 | JGI IMG/M metagenome (GOLD analysis project Ga0116227, IMG submission 89693) | Host-associated microbial communities from peat moss isolated from Minnesota, USA - S1T2_Fb - Sphagnum magellanicum MG | ecosystem: Host-associated > Plants > Peat moss > Unclassified...
GAAAAATGAACTGAAATGTGTCAAAGCCCATTGTTGCAAACATACAATGGAATTTATTATATGAGAATGTGCAGAATTAAAATTTAATATTAATTCTTAAATATTATTTGAATGATGAAATTATGAAATAAGAATATCGCCACAACTATGGTTCTTACTTAAAACGTTTCAATTATACAATAAAACAATAGTGCAATAAACACATTTAAAAATAACTAAATTATATTGTAATATGTCATAACTCATGACTAACTTTTTTTTATTGTTTTCATAAAAATATTTTGGGGCTATTGTATTTTTTTTTTTAAACCCCCCCCCCCCCCCTTTCAATTTTGTTTTCTAAACCTCTTGTTATTGGAATAACAATATGCAAGGATCTTACTTCATTGCGAGAATATGAGTTGTTTTCTTCATGGCATGACATGTAACATCTATTTTCTCATTTCTTGCAAATCACTAGGTGCTAGAAGAGGAAGAAGGGGTTGGGATTTATGTGAAAAAAATATTGGGTTTAAGGTTTAGCTTAAATTCATAAACCCTAAGAACTTAAAAATCCTTCATTGAATTTTGCAATGGTAATGCTCATATGCTTGCTTCAATTTACTTGCAATAACTTCCAATTCTCATCTTGCCATGTGATTGATGATTGAATTAGAAAGATGACTAACATCTTTTAGACGGTAATTTTGAGTGTGTAAAGCCAAAAGATGGATTTGTAGCTTTTCTTTTCTACTTTTGGTTTTCATGAATTTTGTAGTATCAAAAACACAGGTAAGTGAAGTATTTTTAACAACTCTTTTGGGTTGCAATATCAAGAATTTTTAGGGTTGATGGGGATTTGCAAGAACATGACAATTTGATAAGAAGATTTTCTTTGAAGAATTTCTCTAGATATGTTTTCAAATCAATGCTATGAGGAAGCTAGTAGTTTCTTTTCAATTTCAAGTGACTGCAACTTTTTTCAGTCATAGAAAATTCTCCTTGTACATGAGTTAAGTGAAATCAAACTTATTTTTGCCCCATGTTGTAATTTGAATAAATATTAACTTTATTCTTTTGAATGTTTGCTAACATTGGGATTGATTGAATAATTTTTTTGTTGCATTTGAAAATGTGACAATATTCAAGGATGTAGATTTTGGTATTGATTGTTTGCCCAAGAGTTTGCACAAAGTAATTTGTTATGTTCATCCACTAGACCCACTACCAGGAATTGTGTAAGTCATGGGTAGTTGTGGGTTGGTAGAGCTATTCATTACTATTCATGCATGATGGTATGATGATTTTAGAGTGACACTCATACATGTGGTTAATCATGACACTCGTTCTTTCTTATTACATCAATTTTGATTTTGATATAACTTACACAACAATTTTAACCTTTAAAGTATGTTTTCATTCATGAAGATATAAATTTTTTTTATTAGACAAAACTTTTATTTGTCTTGTGAAAGGTTGAAAGACATGGATTTGGGCCATCTATAGAATGCAAAAAATATGATCAAGGAAATATTTTATAAACTAGATGTGGCTACATGGATGGCTTTGCTTGATGCTTGGAAAATTCATGGCTAGAAATGGGAAAATGTGTTGCTAAAAAAAATCTTGAACTAGAGTTGAAAATACAATTGAGTATGTGATTCTATCAAACAAATATGTTACTTTTGGTAACAAACATCTTATAAAGATGTTGAATGGGAGGGAAAGGAAAGAGGTGTGAAGAAAAAACTAAGAGTTACACTTAGATCAATGAATAATGAAATGCATCTATTTATAGTAGACAATTAATACCACCTTCAAATAATTGAAATTCATGCAAAATTGCAATTATTGTCAAGGCTCACACTTGATGTGTGTGATGCCAAGTACATGTTTTATACTAAATTTGTTCTACATGTCATGGTAGAAGAATAAGAAAAAGGTGTTTCATTTGTAATGTCACCATAATAAGAAACTAGCTATTACATTTGGGGTTCATCAACACAATTTTTGGTACTTTGCTTCAAATCAAAAAAATCTACACGTTTGTGAAGATTGCCATACTTTTCACAAAAGTTCATTTCAAAGAACAATCATTGGTGAACTTGGATGCCAATTGCTTTCATCACTTTAAGGATGGGTTTTTGTTCTTGCATGGACCATTGGTGTTGCCCAATAGTTTTTCTTTTGTTAATCACCAATCAAGGTCATTTTGTTAATAACATGTCTAGGGTTTAGGGTTAAGGGTTCAGGAGTATAATTATTACATTGCCATAATTGGACAAGATATTTTACCACTAAAAAAAAGTGGCCTTATTGTAGTTTTGATTTATTAACTTCTACAATATGTACCACTTAGGTTTAACATTTATTTATTTTTATGTATGAAATTATTTTGGAAATCAAGTTCAAAATTTTTAAACTATAATAACATGTCTAATGGTTTCAACTACACTAGATGTAATTCCACTTTTGCTTGTTAATTATTGATTTGGAATTATCAATTTTGTTGTTGCATTTGACTATTGGTTCATTTTAGAAAACATGTGTAGATTTCCAAATTATTACCTATGTGAAGTTTCTTTTGTTAATCTTCGCCCAAAATGAAAATGCTATGGTAGACAATGAGCACCATACATGTTGTTATTGAAGGTATTGGATGTAACAACTCATAAAAGGTCTTAGATAACCCCTAGATTCTAATGAATTTTCAATGTTACAACTCATAAAAAATGAACTAACAATTGATTGAGGTTTTATCCTTTCAACAATTTTACTAACATATAACAAATAAACAACAACAATTTTAAAAGGAAAAAAATTGTTGACTTTGCCTTCCCTTGGAATTACAAATTATGTTTCACAACTTTGAAAATGAACATAGAGGCAATAGTAGTTGGTTTGAAAAGGCAAGGTGTCAACTTCTTTGACAATCTTCCTAGTACTAATAATTTATTGAATTTCAAAACTCTTTATGCTAATTTTTTGATTATTAAAATCTAATGATTTCCAACCCATGCTTGTAACTAATTGAAAGCAATTGAAAAGATGGGTGGATCATCTAAGACCATAATGATTTGATTTTTCCTTAGGCATCAAAGGGGTTGAATTGCCAAGGCACAACCTCTTCTAATCAAATGATTATATTGTTCAAATCCTAATATATTGCATTGTAATTGGACATGTAAGTTTACTTGCATAATTTTGTGTTCACAAATAAAATTGAAATGGAAAATGATGAATATGTGTACATGAACAACTTTGTAAAGCTATTTGCCTTGAATACATTAAGCCCCAATGTTCCAACAAACAAAAGTTATATGGAAAATACATAATTTGCATTTCATGATTAAACTTTTGGAACATTGCCTTTATGTACCAATAATCAAAGAAATTATTTTCCTTCCAAGAATTGACATGTTGAATAACAATGTATACTATTTTATTATTATAAAAAAAATGATAATTACGAAACATGTAGAAGATAAACACAGTGTATATGATAATAATAAAAAAACTTATAAATCAAAATATACAATATAAGTTTTAAGCATCAGGCCATGGCTTGAAGTGATCATGGTTAACACGAAAACCTCGAAAGCCTACAACCCAATTACAATCTATGCAAACTATAAATGGATGTCTATAAAACCACCCCTCCCAAACCACAACCCCAATAGTATTTTTGCCTGTTGTTGAAAAGTCACATGTGAAAAGTGTTGTTCCCCAAATGTTTTCATTGAAATGAAATCCATAAACTTGATTCAAGGAAAGGGTTTGCACACCAAGATCATTGTTAGCCGAATGACAATGCACTTGTAGGATGCCCTCAATTAAACTTGTGATCGTGACAGACCCTTTGATTTGGAAGATGTTTTTTTGTGCAATATCTTGTTGGATGCAATTGGAATGGTCCAATACCAACATCAAAGCACAAAAGATCATGAACACATGGTGAACCAACTTGGGTGATATATGAAGACCAAACATTTTCAAACACTTTGATGTTTTACAATTGCCTTCTTTTGGTAGTGCAATTGTGCCAAATATGTTGCTAGAAAGCTAATGATCTAGTTTGAGAACATCCTATAGTCACTCCATTATGTGCAAGAAGCAACTATTCTTTAGAAAATCATAAAACTTGACTTGCAAATGATAAAAGTTTGCTTCAATGCCTATTGAAAAAAGATGTTTAACACACACCTAGCAACAAGTGATTGTTTGTATAGGAGAATGAAACATGGTTACGAAGTCATTTGATGAGAATTTCAAAGGAGCATTTATATACTACGAAGCTTTTATTTGGGACTTAAAACTTGTGATAACCCCTTGATCTCCAATCCCTTTCAATATTTATTTGAAAATGACACCCAATAAACAATAATAAGAATGATGGAATGCAACAACTAGAAGCTATTTCAAGCAATTTGGAACTAGAAGTTATGTCATGTTGCTACTATATCATGGATGATCCTTATCAAAGATAAGACCCACATATGTAGAAGCAAAGTGAACACTAGTGATGTCACCATCAGCATGATGTAAAGTTGTTTTTTAAAGAAATTTTGACACAGCCAAACTGGTAATTGTCCACAAAGAATTGGCTATAGAATAGATATTAAAATAGAAAATTTTAAGAATCATTTCATAATTTGGCTACATGCTAGAACCTGTTGTAAACATTTGGTGACATTTATTTTTGTTAAATTTCAAAATCTGGAAAATTAGGGCCATTTTTTTGTTCCCACAAAAGTTGTTTGCATGTGTTGAAATCATATTTTTCAAGTTAGAAAATATGAAATTTTGGCCCCCATCCTCACCTCCATAAAAAACACTATGTGATTTAAGTTGTTATCAACATGGTTAAGATAATCCAGAAGTCTCATTCAATAAAGTTGAAGACCTTCACTTGAAGACTTGCTTCACAAGAATGAGGGGACCCACGAATACCTAGTTATTTACAATCAATCAACTACGATGAATTTATATGTGATGCGACATTGCGCTATCTTCATACAATGTTGGATAGCTCTATTTAAACCACGGGAAACTTTGATGAGTGAACCTTTAAAACTTTGCACCTTCAAAACTTGCCATGAAAAGAAAACAATTGCAATTTTTTCATGTCATGAGAATAATGTGTTGAAAAGATACTTTTGTGTTGTTCAAAAGGACCCAAAACAAAATTACATCATATATGCAAGATGCCAATAAAAGATATAGAATTATAATATACATGCAAGATGTCAATCAAAGATGTAGAATTCATATCACAATAAATTTGCTGGACCCATATTTGCATATTTTTCAAAGAGTGTAGCATCAATTGTTTAACTCGGTCTTTACTATCTTGGAAATAGAAAAAGAAAAACCCTTTCTAGCCTAAGGAGGCTCATGCATGACCACCTTTGATAGACTAGTACAATTTCTGGAATTGAAGAACAGATTGCAAACATATTCTTCTTTGCTTTGGAAACATTCCATAAATTTTTGTTGAATACCGTACCTACAACTGATATTCAACACAAAATAATTCACACAAGGTGTACTCTGGAAAATTAAATTTGAAACTGCATCACCTCATTTTTCTCAAATCAATAAATATTCAGCAAAAGAAGTGCAAACATCAGTCATATGTACAGTATAAAAAATATTCTCTAAGTTTAACCTTTCACACGATAAAAATGATGATGAAATGAAAAGGACCACAAATTGGACATTCCAAAAAGCCACAACCGTTTACTTATATGCAATGGTTTGAACATCATTGTGTCTTTGAACTCCGAAATAAACTAAATGTTGCACAACCATCCTCAATACTGTTGTGGATGTGTTCATTGACAAGAAGTTGAAGGTGATTCTCAAAACATAAATGATAAATACTCTATTCCCCTCTTGGTTGTCATGTCAATCCCTTTCTACATCAATAGAATCAGGATTCAATTCTTTCAGACGGCATCCATTGCCATTACTTCAATCATTTTAAAGTTGGTTTTTACAAATACTTCTTTTTTCATTATCAGCAGTAAGACCAACTTACCACATCTCCTTGGTTTGTCAAAACAGCTCCAACTGTGCTCACAAGCAAATGATCTACAATACCAATTCCAACAGTTCATTATCCAAGGCATCCTGATTTTACAAGATTCAAACATAAAAGGGCACTCGAGCATGAAGTCCCCCCTTAATGAAAAACAGACTAGGCCAAAACAAAATGGGTTGAGGCAACTACAAACCTTTTGTGAGCAGTCTGATTGTTCTTCACTATGGAACAAACAAGCAAACATTATGAAGCTTGTCAAGAATGCCCACAAGGCCAAGAGGTACCTAGTCACAAACTGAGCAACAGGTGGTCCAAGTGAACACAAAAGGACAATGGTGAGCCTTTGATAGATATATCAACATTCTAAGTCTGTAAACAGGGTTTTTGTGGCATTTAGGATCATGCATGCTTGATGAAAGTAAGTTGTCATTTCATGTCTGGATTGATGACTTATCTGTGAACAGTAACAACCTTTAGACAGAAACATTATGCAGTGCTAATCTATCCACTGATTACATGTGCCTACATGAACATCACATTTGCTGACGATTGAGGAAAGTTACCTGTAAGGAGGACCTTGGGCAAGTACAATTGTCTGTAAGGTGATAGCTTTCTGTAGGAAAGGTCCTCAATTTGAGCTCCCACATGCCTCTGGATACTATCTGGACCTCAAATTGAGGTGAAGGACCCAAAACCATCCTATGCAATTCCTGCATTTCATATTCTTGTTCTAATGGAATTCTCACAACACTTTCTAGTTTGGTACCTGATGAAATCAATACCAGTTTCCCAGATAGGCCTTCACAGACTGACAAGAGTTATCTTTGCAGACACCAAGGAAGCAGCTTTTGCAGGTCCAGATGAGTTGGCTTGGGATTCTGGTTTACAAGTTTGACACACTGAGTGTCAGAACTAGCAGGGCATTGATGTTGTCAAATTTGGCACATGTGTTCACATTCATCACAGCCAAAAGTCCACATGCATTGACACAAGGGTGAGGCTAGAGACATTAGGTCCACATCAAATCATCAAAAAGGGAGTATCACAAAGTTGCTGTCACCTTGTATTGCTTATGTGCATCAACAACACCATCGAGCATGTATGCATAACCTCACAATAAGGTGACTACAGGACACACACTGTCAAAGTTTGAAGTGGGTCCACCAGGACAGAAGAATAACCACACTGACGTGATTCTCCTGTTGATGAACAACACACATTTTTTTCAAATCCCAAAGATTCTTGAGAGCTTTGAAGTGGCACTCCAATAGTAAAGAATAGAGACTTGTACCTGGCAAGTAAACCCTATACAAAGGTGCTGCAACAGAGTGGAACTACAGTTAGTTTTCTATAGTTTCTGCAACGAGGACCCATAAAGTAATTGTAAGATCAAATACATGGACAAGAAGCTCCTAGGGCTTTAGGAACTCTGGCTGTGAAAGGGACTCAAGGAATAGCTTCATTGAATTTGATGACACAGTCATACAGACGTCCTCCCAGAAAGTCTGCAACCTCCTTATGCTTCACCTGGAATCAGCAACCACACAGTTCAACATCTCTTTCACACAGAGTAAGCACTGTAGTCATCTACCAACCACAAAACTTTTACTACTTAGGGCAGAACAGCTCACCATTCCAATGTTAAGTGAGTCACATTTGAACTGGGCATATAGATTTGTCTCAATACTTCGTCCCTGAGCAATCAAACCACCTGAATGGTCAGGTCTTGTAGGACATTGAACTTGATGCAAATGACCAGCATAAACTTAATGGCAATGAATGTCGAACAGCATGCATCATTGTGCAGGCAAGATGCAGCAAAAAGGGACACTGATAGAGCTGCTTACCATGCCTTCCAGCACAACCAAATCAGCATCCTCAGTGGCATCTGCTAGCTCTCGAGATATGGAAGTCAAGTCCATAACCTGCTTATTACAATCACCTTCTTTCAGATATGCAATTTTCATCTTGCTCTATGCTCTACATGTAACCAGAAAGAAGTAGCACCATGTCTCTGATACTTGAGAAAACTTGCAATCTCTCAGGATTCATGCATGAGCATCAGTATTTTCACTGATATGAACAGAGAAAACACTCACTGGCAAATCGCTTCCAGAGTTTACTACCATGAGCTGCCTTGCATCAACTTTGAAAAATGTTTCTTTTCCATCTTCAGATACATGCTTGATCTGTTTTCATTCAGATGATGATAACCTGTCAGATTGCCAGGAAGGATTATAGCTGCCTAGTGAAAAAGACTGACCATTAGATCTTCAGAAGAGTTGAAATACCATGTATTCAAGGACAGAACATGAGTTGAGACAATGAACAGAAGACGTACACAGAAGAAGGCATGCGGAGATACTGCTGGATAACTAGGATGAGAGCAAAAGAGGAAACACAGAAGAGGCAAGGTGCTTCCAATATACTATCAGAGTCATGTTGACATTAATTACAGTGCATCATCAGACCTAACTCCTAAAACTAGCATCAAAAAAGGTATGATTGGGAAAGGGACCTTAGAAACAATTTGCACCAGCTCCTCATAAGTGATATCATTGATAGTTGGCATATTATTGGCAGCAAGTACAACCTGCAGAATATTCAACCAAGGGTATAAGAAAATCTCATTCCACATTGAAACATCCTGGCCTCAGTCTACAGTAATACAAAGATAATTCCTAGGTCCTCCCAAATTTCTTCAGCCCTACTTCTCAACTAGGCATGAAAGTGTAACAGTATGGAAAAGCAAGACAAATAATGGACAAATTTAAGACAAGTTTCCTGACCTGCAGCTAGTACCTAAAGTAATTCTTAAGTACACACATCATGTTGAAGATGCCATCAACATGATAAAAAAGGTTTTGTGCCATTCAAAGCCAGACCTTTGTACCTCGTCGGAGAAGCTCCCGTGCAAAAGGTAGAATGCCAAGCACCACATCGGCTCCCGCATTATCTACAAATATCACTGCCTGTTGCAAATAGATGACAAGTATTGAGCCTGTGGTTGTACAGTCATAATAAGACTCTGCCTGCTGTAGACTTGTGGCCAATGGTACTATCTAGTTGGACAGAGCAAGAGATAACTGAAAAAGAGTGATTTGTGCAGGGGGTTGAAAGGGCTTGGACATACCCTGATACAAATCCTTCAGCTTTCCTCTAGAAAAACTCTTAGCACAGGCATCAACTTATTGGTGCACAAATTACCAGAGATAACACCCCAGAAAAAGCTAGGGCATTGGGTTTGGCCTCAAAAATAGCACACAGGAGCTAAGGGACAAGGACTCTGATGCTTTGAAAAGGGCCTCCCTTAGAATGCAGTATCATGGACATTGTATTACAAAGTCAAGACTATTCTCAACACTATTCTCTTCATCTCCACACATTGGACACTAAGGCTCTGCCTTCCCTTCTGTATCTGTTTAATGTCTGAACAAGACATCCTGCCTTAAGTCTCATTGACCCTCAACTTCTTCCTTCATCCACAAGGATAAATAAGGACAGTCAAAACAAGAGGCAAGTGAGAAAGAGAAGTGGCACATAACTACATACAACAGAGAAAGGAAGCGTCTCCTGATATCCCTGTCATTGACTGTTGGAAACGTCTAATGCATGAATCCAGAAAATCACTATCATGTATGACACAGAACTATTCCTACCTTTTTCCAAGGCTTGCGTAACCACTTTTGTTTGAATTGGTCCAAATCGTCAATGACCCAAGGTCGGGGTAGTAATTTTTCAAAACTATCCTGGAAGCTCATCCCTGAACTTGAATAGATTTCTGCAAGCTTTTCAAGTACAAGGGCAGTGCATTAATACACCAGGAACACATCATTATGTATTTCATCCATGTACATGCTTAGAGGGGAACTTCATTGTGCCTCTAACCAACAACTTTCAGTGTGAAATGTCCCCAGGGCACATTAAGGAGAAAACAAGAAGTACCTACACTTCTATGAAAACCTGGTTCTTTCCATTTCTCTATGAGTCAACACAGGCAACCATATCGTAAAGTGCAATATATTCAGTGAAATGATTTCACATGAAACTGTGAAGTTGTGTTGAATCAACATGACTCAATACTGCTAATTATATTGGTAGAGTGTCCATCAACCAGAAACCAAACAGCATGGAGTGGAGGAAACCTGTGCTGCCCCCAGATCGAAAATATTGCCAGAAAATACTCCCTTGACAAGATGCTCTATGCGCTCCCCATCATCCTTGATAGCATCTGCTGTGTCAACTACATGTTCCAACAATTTGATGGCTTTTGCATTCTCCTCATCCTTACAGGCATCAAAAGACATCATTAGCAAGTGTGACTCCTGCTGTCTCCACTCACAATGTGGTTGATGTCAACCACAAGTGAGATCCCTATGTCTCCCAGCAGTAAGACCAATAAGACCCCATGGCAAGAAACATCCACACAGGGTGAAGAGCCAAGCAGGTAGGATTAATGGGATGTAGGTAGTAGATACCTTTATCTTTCTGAATATGTCATAAAACCCTGCTTCCCGAAGGCAAATGTCACGAAGCCTGCAAAGAAGCTGCAATGCGCTGAGTGTCACAACAGGAAACACCAACAGGAACAACAAAAAAACATGAAACACCCATGTTTTGATAAATTACCATTTAGCATACAGCTAACAGACCACAAACAGAAGACAAAAGGCATCAGGATCTGTGACTCTCTACATTGTCTATAATTATAGACAGTGACTGCCTATGATTGTCTTACAACACCTTAATGAAGAGATCATGAACCATAAAAGCATAGAGATAACTAGTTCCAGAAACAGGATCTTGCTGGTTTCAGAAGGTTCAGAGTTCTGCAGTAAACTAACATCTCAGACCACAGAACTATTTGTTTGTATGAACAAAACAGCACCACATAGACCATGAATGATCAGTGCCCCCTTTCAAGTTTTCCTTTCCCTGTGTACAGATTTGTGTTATAGGTTCCTGATTGGGAATTATATAGCTGGTAACTCATGTTGCAGCTTGCCTGGCAGGTTGGCTATTTACACTAGCTACCAATGTGGTCCAATTCCACACACCCACAAAAAAGTTTACAGAAACTTCGACATACACAGGAGGATACACCCAGGGACTATAGAAACTCATTTTATGGTGCCTAGTGTATCTCAGACCCTTTGGTTGAAGCTGGTATGGTAGAACAAGGGTTGGTGCACTTACAATGCCATCGGGGGGGCCACCATGCTTTTCTGGATTGGACTGGATATCATCAAGTATTTTTCCATATCTGCAGAGTAAAAAACAGAACCACAAGCTCTACATTACATGGCAGACATGTTGCCACATGATACTTAAACATGCTCCCTAAGGTAGAAAATGCTGCTGCATTGCAAAAAAACATATTTTGCCACCTGACAAGACTCTAAAGCTGTGCACCTTTGATTAACAGCAACAAACAAACCTGCTGCTAAAGGCGCTTCAGTTGAGAGGTTCTAGTGAATGTAGATGGTGCTCAAATGTCTGTCAGTCTTTTATGCACTAATTTTCACTGATTGCGAGAAAAATCCCAATGTAGTTGAAGGGTAGGCTATTTTCAGTAATGAGGCTTTTTAGAGTTGGTGTGTGAGAGCCCTGGGGTGGGGGTTGGGGTGGGGGGGAGGTGTCTTCCATGGAAAATCCCTAGAAGCAGGGATTCCTTCTGTAATTTGCACTTTTTCAAACAGGGCATCCCCAGTTGTTATGCCAGGTAAGGCACATCTAGCAGGGGATTATGCGGTGGAGCTTGGGCTCTCCCCCTCAGGTCCCACAGCATAAACCCCTGACAGGGTTGCCTTACCCTATATGTCATTTATGTCCTAGAGATATTGGCAACATACTGGCAGAATGGATTGAATCTATAAAATGAAAATGTGGACAATTCTCTTTGCCGAGCTATGGATATTGTGTGTCAAGCCATGCTCACGTAGGGGGGAAAAAATTGCTTGTGAGGTTTAGGAGAACATCACACAACAAGCTCTGAAATTTGCTTATGGAGAGCACAGAGAACTTGCTTCCAAATCGTGCTGTTTCAGAAAAAGCTGAGGTCTGTGAAGCCCTGATTCAAGCCAGGGGATATAGCATAGATGGGAGAGTAAAAAAATGAAAGTCAACAAGAAAAGAGTAGGAGGGACAAAAGACAGACCGAAGAGCGAATTTTTCAGCTTTCTCAGAAGCGTCTGCTACAGTACTGTCAAGCTCTGCCCGCTTCCTGCACATTGTTATTCCCCCCCTCCAGAAACTCAGCACAGTTGATCAAGACCATTTGCAACAAAGGAAATCAAACAGCTGGGAATAACAAAAGGATGAGGAAGAAGCCCGACCTGAAGGAAGGAATTGATTTTCGGAAAACCTCCAACCAAAGCACTTCGGTGCGAGTAGCTTGGTGCGGAGGATCTGAAGGAAACCGATAAGGAATCGTGCAAGGCCTGTAAATGTAGTCCGCCCAGTGCTGCAGTAGCGGAAACTGCACTCGCTCCACAGTGGAGGATGCCATGTTCTTATGTTTTCCCCGTCGATTGTGAAGGAACTGTCTACCTCTGTCTATCTAAACACTACGAAACTCTTTTTCCTTCCGATCCAGAATTGAACAGCTGTTCAGTCTAAGTTCGCCTTTGTTCTCTTCTTGCCTTCAACCAACTGAGATCAAGGAATCACAGAAACATTCACGACGTTGCTGAGGCAGAGAAATATTCCGCTAAATATAAAAAAAGCTGCTAATTTACGAATACACTTGAAGAAGAACTCCCTGTTCAATATCAGTCATCGATTGCTTGAGGTTTTCTCGTGGTTGCTTCTTGACAGCAAAGAAAGATTATCCAAGACTTCTTGCGGATTCTTGCACCAGGTAAGCGTTGCCTTGTACCTTGTCTCTTACATGAATTTACGAAATTTTAATCCAATTTTCCCTTTCAAGACAAGCAAGCGGAAGCTTAAACGCTTGGATGCGGAGTAGAGACAGGCAAAACGACAAAGGAGCACGAGAGCAGTATCGACACAGACGTGCGCGCGCGCGAACGCACGAGAAAGCAAACCACCAGTCTGAATGTGCGAGACGACAAAGTATTTCTTTTACATACGTACATCGGTTTCTTTAATCATTTGACGGTCAAGATCTGTCTCCACTTTTAATCGGACAGTACAAACAGACAAACACCAGAAAGAAAAACGCCTTACTGAAGGTGGGGACAACACTATTTCGTTTTACATATGTAAATCGGCTTTTTGGCATTCGACGGTCAGAATCTGTCTTGAGATTTCATCGGACGGCACAGAAAGCCACACATGCAAACGTCCCCCGGAAAGTGTGATTTGGTCTTTCTTTTACGTACGTACATCTGTTTTTTTGTCGTGAGACTCATCGGACGGCACAGGAAATGCCACATGTATTTTACAATATAAGATTAATGTTTTATTCCATTGGTTTTTTTAAAAATTAATTTTCGTTGTGAAAAAAATTTCGAGTTAATTTTTTTAATATTTGGAAAATTGGGGTCTATCTCAAACAAGAGGCTTGGAAAGCTCAATGCATTTTATTTATTTATTTATTTATTTATGCATATGCAAACAATATATGCTCACTTGCAACATGAGATTCCCAATTTAAATCTTTAGAATTTAGATATTTGCTCCTATTGAGGATTATGGTAATGTTATTGATATCATAACCAGGGTTTTCTTTCAATTTTGATATTTAAAAAATTGGTGAAATTTTCCAAAAATTAGCAAAAATGAGTCAAATTAGAAAAATAAATTCCTAATTTATTTATTTATTTGTTGAAAACCAAAAACATTTGGAGAGATATTAGAATTTCTTTTTTTTTTAAAATTACGAAAATCAAAAAAATTAAAATTAAAAAAACTGGTCATAAGCTCTTAAATATTATAGTGAACCTACCATTGTTGGTTTGGTATGAACTTTTTGAACATACCAACTTTGGTCCTAATACCCTAGTACCTTGGCCAATTCCACACTAATTATATTATTTTCAAAAAATGTTGAAATTTTCAAAAATTATTTCTTCCTAATCAAAAAATATTGTGAAAGATAATAGTGAATATTTAAGAATATTCCATCTTGTTGAAATGAAAATTTCAAAATTAATTAATTAATTAATTATTTGATAGACATGTGTTGAAATGGCCAAGGTATTACAATATAGAATTGGTTTGGGATCATGGCTATATCACAAGTGATTTTGTGACTTTAATTCACCACTAGAATAGCAACTTATTTAGTTTGGAATTCAAGTGTTCGAGAGCCTTGGCGAGTGAAATTTACTGAAGTTTATTTATTTATCAACATAAATTCTTGCTAAACAAGCACACACACACACACACATAATTGTTGGTATGTGTTGTTAATTTGGATTCAAGTATTTGCTTTGCTTTTGGGATTTGATTTGCACAAGATGTGGATGAATAAGAATTGAAAATTTCAAAATAAGATTTCAAAAGCACAAAACAAAGCATTATCTTGCATCATTAAAAACTTCAAACTCTTTTCATATTAGAATTATGTTATTTGCTTTAAAATATCCAATGAAGCTAATCATGACAAGATTTTCAATTTTCACTTTTCTAAAAAAAAAATGTTTTGAAATATTTTGAAATGTCCTATTTTTCAAAATGAAACCTTCATATTTAATTAATTATTGGCAAATATGTGCTAAAGCTACCCCTATACTACAATATACAATACCTACCTAGCAAGTTAGGGCAAAACTAAAATCAAAGGAAAAGTGAGTAATAATTTTCTCTTGATTAAGCCTAATACTCAAAAAAATATGCTTGAAAATTGCTTGATTTTTGTAAAATCAAGTTTTTGACACCTTAAGTACAAACTTTTTTTTTTCCAATTTTTGTAATGTATCCAGATTAACAATCATCCACAATAAAATTCAGCCAAATTTGGCTATAGACCAAATATGATTTTTTAATAAAAAAAATCGTTACATATTTTGGCTACATGCTAAAACTTGTTGTAAAAATTTGGCAATTTGGAAAAAAAATTTCAAATTTTGGCGAATTAAGATTTTCTTTTTCACAACAAATCTTTGTATGTGTTGAACTCATATTTTTCATGTAAAATAAACATGAAATTTTGCTCCCCAAAAAAAATATTCTTAAGGATGAATTATAAAACACTCACATGTGGACACAACTCTTTAAACTTAAACAAAATAGGACAAAGGTGTGTAGCCATCATACTTTAAGTACACCATGTTAATATAACTCTTGAAACTTAAACAAATATGAAGAGGTTGTGTGAATGCCATGTGACAAAAAATGAAGGCAAGGAAAATTTATGACCCATTCTCAATCTCTTCATATTGTTGCAAAATAAATAAAAATGAAGTCTCACTTCTATAACCACATTCCTCTTTTGGAAAATAAAGATAAAAAGGAATAGCAAAGAATGGTTCGTTCAGTCCTTTCTTTCCATTTTTTTGTTAAGTGTAACTATAAGCCCTAACACTTTGAACTTCTCAATGCAATCCCCACCAACCCTTCTCATGCCTAAATGTAGAGTGAAACAAGAAAAATGACCATATTGACTCTTAACAAGAACTCCTCACATCCATGAATTTCACTCCCCAAACAAAAATTTGGGTCCACCCAAGTATAACTAGAAGTATATACTAAAAGATCTGAAGATATTTTATGGGCCTTTTCTAAACATTCTCACCTCCTTCTTGAAGCAAGCAAACCCTACCTCCTCCATCTAACTTTGGTAATACACGTTCATCATCCAAATAATTAACAAATTTGTACAACCTTTCCCATGATAATAACCTTTTCTTTTTGTTTAGACATTTCATCCTCACCCAACAATTAGTTGTTAATCCCGTAAACAATCACCCTCCCTTATGAGTAGCATACATCTTCCACTATTTTTTAAAATTTTTATTTGAGTGGCTCTCACATTGGTCAACATGACCTCATGAATATTAGTAATTAATTTGAGCTTGTGCACCATCCTTTTCACTATATGGTCACCATTCCATTCATGATTAGGTATAGGGTCACATACCTTTTTGAGCTTCATGTCACTAGTCAATTTGAGGTTCTTCCATGTCAAGATCATAAAAGGTGAAATTTTCATGTTGTATTGCATCTTGCATCTATACCCAAACAATTTTTTTTATAGTTAGATATCTCAATTTTTGTCATGCTCATGTATGGTAATGAAAATTGTCAAGCTTGGGGAAGACATTTCCATTTAATTTCAAATGGCATGCGAAAAAGAAAAGTTCAACTTATTGAGAAAATAAATAAAATTTCAATTACTTAAATGTAAATAGGGTGCCCATAATTCATTATGAACATATATTTAAAATATAAACATTATATTTTAGAATATATGTCATTATTTCATAGCAATTTTTTAATTATCTTTTTATCTTAACTATTCTCTAAATATAATAGTAGTAACCTCCCTAGTCTGTCAAAAAATTGTGATAAGCTATTGTTCGTACCCTACGCACAATATTTTTTAGTAAAAGGCGAAAGAATAGTTCACTATGCACTGAACACACAGCTATGTCCCCTAGTCTGTCAAACCATGCTTAATAGTTTTTATCAACCACTTGGCCATCCCATTACACTTAAGATGGGCAAGTGAAGTGTGGTGATGTTGTATTACATAGTTTTTATACAAATCTAAAAAATCTTCAACCCACTTTGATGCATTATTTATGAAACATACTTGGGAACACCATACTTGCATATAATTTTGTTTTAAAAAAATTCAGCTATTATGGCAACCCTATGTTCCACCACTAGTCTAGCTTCAACCCATTTAGAATAATGATCCACCACCACTAAAACATACTTGTTTCCTTTTTTTGTTTATGGCAAGGCACTTGCGGTATCCAAGGCTATTATATGAAAAAACTCACAAATAGAAATATTGTGTAACTATTCCAAGCTAGATTGCAATATGCACATGTGTTTTGCTAGTGTTGTTTGCATCCCCTAATGACCTCCCACACCATCTTAGTTCATTTGTGCCAAAACTAAATCCTATTTATTTTGTCTTAAATGCAACCCTCACCAAATGACCAAGCCCTCCTTTTAATTCATTCCTTCTCCAACTCATCACAAGTGATGGGCATTTCACGCATTGTCAATAGAATCAAACAAGCCTCATCACACCATATGTTCAATTTTGTAGCTTCTTTGTGCTCCATCTCCTAGGGTTCGGCTTTATCCATGTGCCCCATCATTTGACTTTCCATTTCAATTATAGGATTTGAATATCAACCTCCTTTTGAACTTGTTTGACAAATTTCCATTGCAAAAACTTGTCCATCCATTATTTGCTACTTCTATCCTTGTTACCATTCTTTCTCCACATTCTTATAACTTTGTCACACTAACACCTATTTCTTCTTCTAGATTCAAATTTGTTGTTGCATCCTCTTCTAAAGATACTTTGTACATGATGTTTGTTTTTTTCATTACATAATATTTGGTAGTTCACCTCGAAGTAATAGTTACCATGCAACCATTTGTTGTGCCAATTCAAAGTTTGAAGATCACATTTTATGATGCCCACCCATTTGTCTTCTCTACCAATAGCCAACAATATCATCAACTTGATGTTTTGCACTTTTACTTTTAAATATTCCTCTTTTTCAAATATGTAAACTAGGTTTCTACTAAGGGTGTCAATATTGCCATGTGTACTTCCAAAATAAAATCTAGTGTGTCCACCCAAAATCCTCCCATGAACATAAAAAACCATAGCTAACCATTCAAATGGCTTATGGTTAGTCTATAGAAAAAAAATGATTTTGATGGAGGTATTGTTGAAAGAGCATGGTGGCCCAAATTAATATGTAATGTTCACCCTCCATTGGGTGGAAGTTCTTCTAGCTCTTGGGTAACCCTTTATTTGCATTTGCAATTACTACCTTTATCTTTCCTTCCTTTTGGCTCAAAACAATTTGAACACCCTTAGTTGACCAATCCACATTTAAGATTAAAAAACTTGGTAGAATCAAGCCTCATTAGGATGGGCACTATCACCAAACATTTCTTCAACATGTCAAAAGTAATTTAACAACCTTTGGTCCAATTGAAAGCAACATATTTATCCAAGTCAAGGATTACCAAATGGAGTTATCCATTTACAAGTTTTTATGAAACCCTATTAAGCCTAAAAAGGTTTTCACATTGATTAGAATAACATGAACATGGAAATCCAATACCACTACCCCATTGTTTGGATTAGAACAAATCCCTTGTGCTTAACCGTGACCCAAAAATATTACATTTACAATCCCACATTTGCATTTTGACAGGTTCAACTTTAGGTTCACATCATGTAAACAATCAAAAACTGTTCACAAATGCAATAGATGTTCCTTCCAATCCAAGCAATGTATGCTGAGATCATCTACAAAAACCTTCACAAAACTACTAAGTTATTTCTAAAATATTTCATTCATGACCTTGGAGAAGGTATTAGTGGCATTTAAACGACAACACCATCCATTCTTAAAGTCCATTTCTAATGATTATTTTTGTCTTCTTTATTTTGGTAGCATTCATTTCAAACCTTTTAAAATCTAGACTTAAAAAAAAAAGTAATATAAAAAAAAAATCTCAATTAAACTAAAACATCTTCAATCAAAGGTAGAGGGTAGGAATCACACTTGGTCTACCAGTTCAAAGCCTATAATCACCAAATAATCTCTTGGAGCCATCATGCTTGGTTCGCAAAATAACTTTGCACGTGTATTTTGAATTATTGGCATGCATTTTCCCCATTTGGATCAAGGATCCACTTTGTTTCCTAACTTCACCCTTTTCCCAAAATGAAAGGTGATTAAAAATTGTGTGGCAAGGAGGAATCCTTGTGTATTGATTAAATGTTCTCTAATCAAGCAACATCCTAATTATGCCTTATTCTAAGCAAGAACATTTTCAAACTCCCACAACAATCCCCATAGATCATCAATTTGGGACACTTCCACTTTTGCATTCACCCAAAGTTTCCTCTTGATGTTTTGTCACCTTAGGCCATATTGTTGTTTTTGTTTTTGGGATACAACAAATTCTTCATGCATTCCTTGAATCATCAATAGACTTTAATGAGAGGTTCCTTACAACAACATCTCTACCTTTTTCCATATGCAACTTGTGGTTTTGCTCATTATTTATCACTCACTTAAGCTTATTTGAAAGGTCATCATCCACTTCCTCCCAACTCTCCACAATCTTTTGTGATTATTTAATAATCATCACTGGCCACTTACATGGATCCCTCCTCCACCATTAGATAATCAAGACCTTGCAATTGGTCTTGAAAGTCCTTTTCATTTATAAGTTCACATCCCCATCATGAAGCCTTATGGGCTTGTTCATGGTTGGGGTACCAAAAAAGACAATCTTCCAAGAAAAGGACTTCAAAGGACTAATTTGGATTTGTATGGCATTTATTGCATTATAATTATTATAGATTTTGTGTGCATATAAATAAAATAATGTAATGTTAAATTAGTTTTAAAATTTAAAAATAGATTGGGTACAATAAAAATGTCCTTTTGAGTCTTTTTAAATAACTCATATCCTTGTTTTAATTGTAAGTTTTCTTAAGGGAATCAAAAGGAATGCATTAAATAATGTCAATTGATTTCAAAAAAAAATTATGGATAAATTATGTTTATGTCTATGTTTAGCAATGTCCATTGAATGCATTTGACTATTTTATACATTTTTTTTTTTTTTAAAGTACAAAGTTCATTCCAAAGGGCTACAAGGAAAAGGATTTTTTTTTGTGTGATTTGGTTCATTTTTTGGTATCCATTAGGCTTAGATTTTGTAACCCCAAGAATAGGGCACATGTGCCAAATTTTATTATGTGAAAAAACATGTTGATATATAAATTTATTTAAGTATTTTCTATATAGGTCTTGTTTTGAACCAAAGAAATGATTTTCAAATATGTATGCATGTGAAAAATCACCACCACCATATAAATTATCTTATTTTGAACTATCCAATTTTTTGAACTTAACTTTTTTTTGTAGAATAGATCTTGAAAAAAAAAGTATTAAAGTCTTTTGTTCAAAAAGTAATACCCCAATTGGGAATTTACCTTTATGAATGAACTTAGTCTTGTTGTAGTTGTTGGTCTTCTTGGAATAGGGTTTCCTTCAATAAGATTCCAACTTCCCTTTGAATGGTTGTCAACAAGGGACTTACCTTTGGACTTTATTATTAAGCCCCCAAGTCCTTTTGGTGCATTAGGTCCAACTCTCCCACTTGCTATTTCTTTACTTAGGCTTTTTATTAGCATGTGTTGTTGGAGCACTTGATTCATTCTTGAAAATAGATTGTTTCTTGTTGGCTCCTTTTTTTTCTTGCATCCATTCTTGTTTATTAATAACCTCAAATCATTTGAATGTAGTTCCTTGTTGTGATTGGACCCATTGTCCAAATTGTCCAAATTGCCTAAAAGCCATTGTCTTTGCTTGATCATTTCAAGTTTTGTAAAACAAGTTGCAACTTGAACTATTTATTGTTTCCATACTGGTCGATCTATTTTGCCAAGCTTTCCATGTATTGAAAGTCATTTTTTCTATCTACTTCCTGTTGGGATCTTTTTTTAGCATCCACTTATTGAAATCTTCCATCATGTTCAACCACTTGAATTGTTGGGAACCTATTCCTTCCAAATCCTCATCACCCTTCTCAATTTTTGCTTCAGTTTCATTCCCTTTTTCATCACACAACATAATCATAAAAGATTGTTTATCTTCAAACACATCATTTCCCACAAGATTTATCACGTTGATGGTGTTTAGAGGTAAAACTTGTATGTCCAAACATATACCATTTATGACTTGAATCAAACCCCTTTTCACATCCATTATGACCCTTTATTTTCACAAGAAAATTCAAACCCATTAATACGTTGTAACTATGCATGTCCACCACCATAAAGGTTGTGAAGCACTTGATTTCACCTACTTTCACCAACAAATTTTCTACCCTACCCATGGCTTGCATAATTATTTGCAAAGTGGTCTTGTAGCTTTCTAGGCCTACCACCAAATGCATCAATCCCAATTTTTGTATTGTGCTTGTAGATATCACTAACATTGTGGTTCTAATATTCACCAACCATCAACTTGATTCTCTCCTATTTCAACTAACAAATGAAGATTTTTTCCTCTCCCTATGTGATTTAGGCATACCTTTTTGGTTACCTTGTGGGTATTTCCATTAATTTGAGCTCTCATTTGTTGAACCTCATCTTTTTTTTTTTAACAAGCTTGACCAAACCTTCTAGTATTCCTATTCACTTGGTACCATCATGATTCTTTCACTACTAGGAAAAACGTCTTAGTTCACTCTGGGTTTTAGTACATTTTTTAGTCAAATTGGACAGTTTTACCTAGTGAAATTGTTTAACCCCTTAGTGAACGAGGACCAGTTACTACGGACAATGACTTGTTTCACTAGTACCTAGCAAAACAAGGTTATTCTCAAGTGAAATACAAATTTACCAAACCATTCACTTGTTAGTTAATTAATTAACCAGTATGGAAATTAATTAAATTTTAATTATTTAATATAAAATATTATTGATAATTTCATGATTTTTAAAGCCTATTATTTATTGACACGTGTCACTACCTACGCTAGGTTGAAAACCTAACCTAGGTAGGTAAGCCATGTAATCAACTTAGGCACCTAGCCAAGGAATTTGATAGGAGAATATTCGATCAACATACCATTGTTGACCACACATAACACCACCTGTGAGGTTTGATCCCTTGACCTTTGGAATGGGGGCAAACATCCTTACCATCAAGCCACCCCACTTATTGTGATAATATGTTACATTACATTCTATTTGTCAAATACTTCATTTTAAACATTAATATAATCATTTTTTTCAACAATGCATGCCCAAAATTTTATCATGGTATTTAAAAATGATCCAATATAATTCACATCTTAAAAATACATTTATCGTTTTTGAAAAAACATTTGGAGAAACATGTTGCACAATGAATATACAAAAACATTTCCTAAAAAAATCCCTACCTATAAATTCCCACAACCTATAGTTAGTTCTAGAAATCCTTAGAACAATCGGTTTACCCATTGACCATCACTTTTCATATTCACATGTAATTTTTGAACCTTTCATATGATTAAATGTCATAATTATTCCATTGACAAGAGTTTCAAGGAACTGGTATATGGTTGATTTTTTGGAATTCAACGTATGGTACTCCTTGGACAATTGATATTGCTCATTATTTTCCTGTTGTGTGCCCATGTTGATAAACTATACTAAGGTATGTACATGAAATTATAATTAGTTAAGTGGTCTAATAAATTCAAAAGATAACTAATTACTCTGGTTGCTAATATTTCATGTTGATTTCCTATATTGTTTAAACATGATCCTATAATTCCTACAAATAGTTCAAAGGTTGGTTTTTTTGTTTTTGGATTGAACAAGGTGCTTTGATAGTTTTGCACCTTTTAGAAGTGTGCCCCACTCAATGTCTTTGATATTTAAAATTCAATAATCGTGATTTTTGTATTGGTCAGAGAATATTTCTCTAATGTTATGTTCCTACAATTGTTTTAAAATAATTGCTAAGTATTATTCATACATGAAATTTACATGTGATATGTTTAAATTATTTTAAATTTTTTTCACATGAGTGTAAAAATGTTAACTTTAGGCTTCGAAGATATCATAATGTTAGATTTTGTTATTCTTGCCATTGTTTGTTATGATTTTTTTGTGTGGAAATGAGATAAATATGTAACAATTAACAGAAGAGGAATTATTATTGTCTAAGTACGTTGATTTAGAAACGTTATTATATGTGTTGGTGTAAAACAATTATTTTGTTTAAAATGTTATTTGAATATATATAGGGGGCCTAAAAATATGATTTCAACATATATTAATTACTATCATATATTGGTTAATTGTAAAATATTTTTATTTTTTAGTGCTAAATGTGTCAATTTAATGACTTTCTTTTCTAAAAGTCTAAAAACTCCTTCATGGGGTGTTAACCATCATCCCTTTCACCCTCTTTTTGCTTGCCCTTTTTCTACTAAAAACTAAAACACAAATATTAACTATGAACCATCTACATGGATTTGTTTTACCTAGTAACAATTAGTTACTATTTAATATGATTTTACATACATGAATATCCTTTCCACATTCGGTTTACAATGTGAAACCCAACATCAACTCACTTGGGGTTCACCCACACAATTAAATCATAGTAGGTTTCCAATGGGTGCATTTGGTGGGTGTTAGTTCATTGAATCAATGTTTACATGAACTAACAACCATTACCTATCTACCATAGGTAGTGAACCAACATCCACCACTATACCAATATTGGCTGGTTATTGAATTTTTGACCCATGTATCCGTTTAGGTATCAACCTAGTTATTCAAAAGACACATAGGTATGAAATTTGAAATATTTATTTTGGATCATTATTTGATTATTTTCATTCAATTCATATGCCAATTTATTCCCTTTGGGAATTATGCCTTAATATATTTTTTGGGTTTATGCTTGTGTCCTTATTACTTAGTTCAAGTGTAGTTGACTTATAATGCACTTAACTTTAGTCTCCAATTATATTTCATCGTTCAAGGGGACAATGATAATGGTGTAAATGAGAGCACTTCGGGCATACCAACTAATGGAAGTAAAATTAGATTCAAGGACAAAAGAATGAGATAAAAAGCAATGTCACTCTAATGTGAAGCTTCATGCAACAATTCATTCATAATGGGTAAAACTTAAATGTATTTTAATATGTGTGGAATGGATGTTCAAGGAGTGCTTGGCACGACTCCATTTATTCTATTTTTTAAATACAACTTTCAATATACCAAGGGTATATATATGGTTTCAGTTAATTAACCCTTATAAGGTACATAATCTAGATGTATATAGAAGAATACACGAGTATCATGTTGAAGCTTAGGTTATTGTTATTTTAGCCTTTCTAACTTTAATTTCATTTTTTTATAATCATTAGCCATGTGTTGATTTTTTTACCTTGAATGAGTATGATCTAAGATGTATGTAATTCAAGTCTTAATCAAAATCATATAATGAACGAAGAGGGGAAAAAATTTCTTGAGAAAATGAGGAAACAATTAAAATTTGAGTAAACTAAATACAACTATGTTTACTTTTGTGAATAGTGCATGATAATTGGTAGTTCAAATGAATTTGATTTTGGTACCAAAGTTTTTTAAAATGAATTTAATGTAAGTACTTCAACATGAAACCATATATAAAAAAGATTAAAATTGAAAATTTTCATTATGGAATACGAGTAACTATATGTATGTGTGTGTGTGTGTTTGCATTGTAAAGGTCCCAAGCATCGCAAAGGCAAAAAAAAAAATTAAAAATTTGGTTGGTGTTGGGAGTATATTCATTCAATTCATATTTTGCTTTATGCTTGTGTCCTTACTACTTAACTCAAGTGTAGTTGACTTATAGTGCACTTAACTCCAATCTCCAATTATATTTCATCATTCAAGGGGACAATGATAATGGTATGAATGAGAGCAAGTTTGGGTAAACCAACTAATGTGTTTGCCTTTGGTATCAAAGTTTAGGAAGACTAGATTAATTTAAGTACTCCAACATGAAAACATATATAAGAAAGATTACAAATTGAAAATTTTCATTATGGAATATGGGTATATATATATATGTTTGCATTGTAAAAATCCCTAGTTGTAATTTAAGGTGGACATCTTTACATTTAATCCCAAATGAACTTTTAAAGTAAGCATTGCAAAGGAAAAAAAGAAATTAAAAATTAGGTTCGTAATGTTCTTATGGTTAGTAAAGATAATAGAATTATAAAATTCTCTAAAAAATTCTTAATATTTGCATATCTCATCACTTCTTTGTTATGTTCTATTTTGGATCTAAACTCATTTTTGGGTGGCAATTCAATGACAAGGAAGGTGTCTTCGTTTATGTCCATGTTTGTGAGATTTTATCCAATGGACAAATGCAATTTTTATTTTTTAAATGGGATTTTTTTGTTTTTTGGTGGTTGTTGCTTCAAAGAATTATGGTTGCAATTTTTTCAATATTTATTATGGGGGATATTTTCCATCTAGCAATGGGTAAATGGCACCCCAAAAGATAAGAACCTTAATACACTAGAGCTATGTATGCTTCTTTTTGGTCTTGACAAGTATGTTTAATTAGACTTTCATTTTATGGTACATTTTATTCCGGAAAAGGATTATTTTTTGATATAGTCAAAGTGGATATATCAAATTTTAAAACTTGCTTCTTCACATTTCAAGGCCCTTGAGTCCCAATTCTCCAAAAAAAAGTAATAATGTAATAATCTTCAAAAACTTTCTTAATTGGTTCCAATGTCAAATTGGATACAATTTTATCAACCTATGCATAGTTCAAATTTTATTTTATTTTTAAAATTGCAAGTAGTATAGAATGAACAAAAGTGATCACCTATATCAATTACATGCCTAAACAAAGAAAAAATATTATTAAAAAAATCAAATATTTAACATCTCATCTTCAAATTTATTATTAAAAAAAGGTCTACTCAAATGTTTTTTCTCAAAACTAATTGTTTTTAGTGTACATGTTTAAAGATCGAAATAGTTTTTAAAAAAAAGATATTTGGAATATTTGGTGTTGGGCAGTAATAAAGTGGGTAACTTATATGTGGAAATGGGTCAATTACTTGTAGTTTGAATCAAAGAAGTTTCAAATATCAACTTGGAGATATGATTTCAACTTGTAAAAAAGATTTTCAATGAAAAAAAATCAAAATTTCCCCAATTTCAAAAAAAAATTCATTTCCAAATATGTAAGGATATTTGAATGAACTAGATCATTAATGATCGTAATTAATGTAGGACAAGCTTACTTCTAAAATAAAAATTTAATAACATGACTATTAATTATGTTTGGACATTTCTTATGAGATAGGACCAAAATGAAAACTACATTATTTTATATTTTTTCCATTACAAAGAAAGTTAACCCCTAGAAAATAAGCCTTTGGGAAATGATTTTCACTACCAAAAAAACTCCAAACATATTTTTTTTCATGGATCTATGCACATATTAACAAATAGGGAAAATGTATCATGGGATTTGAAAATATGGTTTAAACTACAAACATTTTAGAGCATTTGATAAACATATGATTAAAATTTGGTTGTCGAAACGAACCAATCTAAAGGGGGAAACTCTTGCTAGAAGTTATGGAAAAACTTTGAACATTCAAAAATAAAATAGTTAGGATCATCTATCCATTCAACCAAGCCTCACAACAAAGGATTACATCTTAGATATCCCATGCTTAAATTTCAATTCATATGGGATAAGAATGATATGGATCAAACATTTCTAATGCATTAACATTCATGTAATTTGATGCTTGGAAAAAAATCCCATGTTAAATAACAATTGCCCAATTAACAACACCAAACCCATTACTATCCAATAGACGAGATTGACTAAACACCACCTATTAGATTGCATTGGAGGAAACTAGTATGGGAAGGCCGACTACATGGGGTATGGCCTTTGGGCAACCTTTGTCACACATGAAAAAATGATTGCATGAGATTTTTTTTGTGTTATAAAATCCCCTTAAATCTAAATGGATGTGTGTTAAGTCAACACAACATTGAATTTTTATTTTTTCTTATTCATCCAACCAATTTTTTTTCAGAAAATTTTAAATACGTCCTACTCCAAACTCGTTATATATATATATATATATTCCAAACTCATAACAATAAGCATTTAAAGGTGAAAATAATAAAAGGAGTACTCCTTTTGATAATTTTTAGTTGACATTGTGGAATGTAAAATGTAAACCTCAAGAGCATGGGTAGCTATTTGTTAATGGTATTAAATAATTGTGGAATGGCAAGTGCATTCAAAATGTGTGGTGATGGGCCTCTTTGATTGATCCTAAACCAAAACAATGTTGACACGATGGACCTTTTCATAATATAAGATTGCATAGCTTTCTTTGTGTCTAGATATTCTAATGCCCTCCTTATGAGTAGAAGAGTCCACCATAGTCAAAAAGAAATTATGAAAAAAAAAAAGAAAAAAGAAAAAGTGTAATGCCTTCAACCATATAAAATTTTAAAATATGAAACAACTAGTGCATGCAAATATTATGTGTGTTAATATGTCCTCCAACTACACTATGAAAACTCTTGAAGTGTTTTATGAAAGCCACAATGCTACTATGCAAGGTTATGTTAAGTGGGGAGGTACTTAAACCCTAAATTAGGGTGAAATTGGAACCCTAAGCTACGATGCAATGTTATGCAACAAGAAGCTTTCCAGACTTGACATCACGTCTCTTTCTCATAAGATTGCGCACAATTTTATTCTTCTTTCCACCACCTTTTCCTCTGGACAAATTTTTAACCAGCAAATCATCCTGTTGCACACACCTTTCATTTTAACTATTGATTACAGACATGAGTGTGGTAACACAGACACAGTTCACAACGTTGAACTCCACAACAATGGCGTTTTGGAGATGGATCTGGTAAAGCCAGCAAGAAGCCTGAGGATTGCCCCTTCTGTTTGTTGTCAGCCGGATCTACGAAAGGTCGGACTCCCAGCATTTTGTTCCAAGTTCATACTCCTTTCTTTCACCCTAATTCTTTGTGCTTGCATGATCTCATTACAACTTTGACCTAACTGAGGGTTTTGACTCCCAACAATGGTGCTTTGGTAACTCGGTCCTCATTTGATGATTTTATATCTATGGTTAAATGAGTGTTGTTTTTCAGCTTGAATCATTGAGGCACATCTGGCATGCTTGGTCTTTTAGGGTTTTTCAGAGAATCAGTTTCTTACTCCTATCCTGTCCACTGAAGGATGAGTGTCTGAGAGTGAAACTCCCTAAAAACCAATCATCCTGCTGTCATGTTTGGCCACCTCTTGCAAATGCCTGGATTTTACTGATCTGATTTGATTGGCAAAGGGGTTCTGAAATTTCAAGTAGAATGACATTGTTTCAAATTGAGAAAAATTTCAAAATTAGGCGAAAGTGGTTAGAGTCAAACTATCACAGATCCAGTCAGGGCCTGCAATCTTTTGAAGCTTAGCATCAATTGCAATGATGACCTACAATAGTGTTGCAATGATGTTTTCTTGTTCATCTTGTATCAAAGGAAATTCCAGCGTTTTCAAGTTTTTCCTTTGAATTTTGATGCAATAGTCCGATACAAATGTATAGTCATTGCAGACATTACTTGGTAGTGCCAATACATCACATCGAGAACATCCAAAGTCTTCACCAAAGTGAAGCAGATTATGCTCTTGGTACAATCTTTTTTTTTCATAATATTTACTTTTCACCTTGTCAGACAGAACATCTCATAGATCTATGTTTTTATTTGCAGGTTTGGGTTCCACGTCAATGTTGACCATCTGCATCTACATTGAATGGCTCTCCCTTACATATCATGGTAAAATTTCTCCCAAGCTTTTATCATCCACGGCACTTCAATTGAATTTTTATTAAGTGATGGCTTTTAGGAGGTGCATTACCATGAATAAACTTTGGAAGATGAAGGCTTCCTATGGGCCATCATCATATGGCAACACTGATTTGCTCTCTTTAACAGGCACAACATTCTATCTGCTGCCCAGCAAGGAAAATGAGAAATAGTTGAAAGCAGTTGTGATTTGAGTCTTGTTGTCACAGCAACCTTGCACTGTGCTTTTACTGGTGTTGTCTCTTCCCTTCTGCTATGCAGCATGGAAAATGGCAGATGGTTACAAGCTTCTGATTCCAGTTTTATTGTTATAGCAGATTTGTGTTGTGCTCACTAATGTTGTCTCTTCCCTTACACTGCACAACATGGAAAATGGCAGATGGTTGCAAGCAGTTGAGATTCCAGTTTTGTTGTCACAGTAGACTTGTGCTATGCTTGCTGTCAGAATTTGCTATGATACCTGAAGCAAGAGACCTGTCATAGGTCATATGCTGTGTTTTTTCAAGTGTGGTAATGGCTTGGTGTGTGCATTTGTTTGCTTGCAGAGTTTGCAATTCCACTGATTGGAATGCTGTTGGCTACACTTGTGGATTCAACACCACCAACAGTGAATGGCAAACATTCCACCTTCCCCTTCTCCTCATTTGTGCCTGTAATTCATGCTTGCACACTGAAGGATGCTGCACCTTTCATTGCTGCAAGTATTGTACAGCAAGTTTGAATCTGATGGTGAACTCAATCCCAAATTTGACGCAAGACCATTAGAGCTTCCAATCTCCAGCATCAAGACATATTTGAAGGAGCTAGTGACTCCCCACATTGTGCATGTGAGCTCAGCTGGAGTCAATCCACCTGATAGACCTGGCCTTGATTTGACCAAGCAACCCCTGGCAGTTCATAAGAACAAAGAGCTAAGCTATATTCTTACTTTCAAGCTGAAAGGTGAAGATCTCGTACGAGAAAGTGGGATACTGTACACAATTGTCCGCCCATGTGCACTAACAGAGGAACCTGCAGGTGTTGAGCTAATTTTTGAGCAAGGAGACAACATAACTGGAAAGATTTTCAAACAGGAGATTGCACACGTTTCTGTTGCAGCTCTAGAATCACTTGCTGCCTGTGAGAAGACCTTTGAAGTCTGGGAGACCACTGGGTCAATTAATCACCTGATAATGTAGGGGAACCACTTCAGAGTTTGCAAGGGAAGATTTGTGCAACCATCTTTGCCTGGTTGTGGCAGTTAGAGAGGATCCACCTTCTACAAGGCAATAGTTGTTATGATCAATTAGGTTTTATTTGCTTATTGATTAGCAAGTTTAGGTTTCTGGCATTCATGCCATTTTGTACTCTTGCTATAGTATTGAAAGAGTCACACTATGGTTCTTTTTTCACTGCTGACATCTGCATACTTGGAAACTCATGTTTCAAGGTTCTGGCAGACAGAGGTAGAAGATGAACCAGGTCAGACAGGAAATTTGGTTGTGGAGTGTATGGTTGGAGAAGGAAAGGCTGCTTTAATAGGAGAAGAGACTTGGCTTTCTCCAACTGTTTAGATTTCCTAAGGGCCTGGTGACAAGCCAAAAAATCCCCTCCCAATATTATTTCCTCGAGTTTCATCCTCTTTTGATTCCACAGGAGTCTGTAAGTCATCATCTTCATAGTCTGGCATTTCTTCTTCATGAATGACGGGTGTGGGAGGGGTTACTATCTAGCTGTCAGCCACAGTCTAAGTCTTGTGCTTGACCTTCAACATCTAACTCTATTTTAAGACACCTTTTGGCTTCAACAAACTGGGAGCGATGTGCTCTGTCAGAGCAGTGTGAATTCCATTCCATTGTTGAAACCAATGACCTGTTGGAGATTCCCTTCAAGTTCTGTCTCTGTAGATGCGAGACATGTTGTGAGATTACTATTACCACATGTTGCAACAACTAGTATAGAAACATATTTGGAAGTACAGGTGATAAGTATCCCCTCCTCTCTCCACCCTGTTTTTCTGCAATTAATGCAAAACCTGGCTTGGTGTTGAAGATGGAGGCTCCAATGAATTGACAGTTTCGGACTAGGACTTGGTGGAAGTCAGTTCAATGGAAGGTCCACATATCCATCCCCAACAACCCATGGGTACTAAGAAAGGTATACTCCCGTTAAACTTTAACATGTTTTTCCTTCCTGCTCTCAAAACCTAATCCTGCATCCTACCCTAAACCTGAAAATTCTTCAATGATATATAAGTAAGTAGTACTTTCCATCATTATGATCAGGAAAGAATGTTATTTCTTTCAACCTCTGTTGGCAGCAGAGGGCACTCTTCATCACAGGGGACACAGTTGTGAACCCAAAAGCTACATTTGCTGACAGGGCATCTGTGACATGATACAGGTTAATGCTAGCAATGTACACTCTCGCTTCACCTACCTCATCTTTAAAACATATAATAGCAGTGGCATCTACTCAAACATCGAAAGGAATATGTAAGTCAAAGAGGATTGCTGTTGCAAGCCAAAAAAAAAAAAACTTGGTTAAAATCAAAATTAGGCAGTTGACCTACTGACTTTCTGTTGCTAGTAAGTTTTCTAAGCAATCTACTGACAAGAATGCATTTTTTTTGGCTCTGTTCTACTTCTCTCAGAGGACTTGAAAAGTCTCAGATAACCCCACCCCCAAAGGAGGAATGCTTTTGGAAATACCATATCCAAGGATAATGTTAGTTAGGTACATATCATGTTGTTGCTGAAGATGTGCACATCAAGCATAGTGGTTTCACCTTATTTGCATGCAAACTCATGCTCCTGCATGACATGTGATAAAGATATAGCTCTGGAACATGTAGGTGTATCACTCAGGCCCTACATAGAAAGACAGACAATGCTAGATCATAGATGATTGAAGGCGGCGGGTTCCAAATGCAGATTTCTAAAGGTTTTCAGGGGTCATCAATCCAACAGAGGCAGAACTTCACCATGTTGTGCAATTTATCCAAGATCACAGGTCTGGCTCATCACCTTACGGTTTTCCCACTTTTACCGCACATATCTATTTAACACAACAAGGGATCTTGGTAGTACAGCCTTCTAGTTACCCTCAAAGCATCATAGCTGAATTTAGGATTGCAAAATTGTTGGCAAACCTCTCCAAGAGTTTGAAGGTCTAGATTTTCAACTAGGGTCTAGTGTTTTATCTCGTTAATATTTACAATTTGGTTTGGGGTGTAGGTTTGGTAGTAGCAATTGTGGCTATTGTGTTAGGACCAGTTTCTGCACATGTGGACAATTCTATTGCCACCAACCGAAAGTAAATCTTCTTTGTCCCATCCAAGTTCGGGCCCTTTCTATATGGATGATGAGTATGACTTTTGTCAAGAGGATATATCAAACCTTAAATCCTAAACCCTCCATAGATCAAATTAAACCTTCAAGGAAATGTTTGCAATAACATTGGGATTGTTGTAAATTGACAAGCCCCTGAAGAGATTCAATTTGTTCTGTTAGTGTTTTGGGTGAAAGCACATTATGGTGGTCAAAAAATGTAGTCACAAATATTGTTTTTCGAAATTGTGCAACTTTCAACTTCCACCAAGCCAATATTAAAAGAGGTTTTCATAAATTATACTCAAAATAAGGTAGTTCAATAGCCAAATAATGCAATTGCTGAAAAAAATTAGATTTAAATTTTTTATTAAATGAATAAAATGTGTATTTGTGAGAATTTACATTTTTGTCACAATATACTGCAAAGTGCAAATATACTTTTTAAATGATTCAAATAATTACAAAACTTGATGAAATATTTCATCATATATATTGAATATGAATTGATTATACCATTTCAATTACAATTGAAAAGTTTAACTCATGTGATTTCACAAAAAACATCTAGACAAGTTTTTCATTCAAAACGAACATAAATGTGTTGAAAAAAAACATTTTGTTGAAAAAATATTTTCATTTGAAAGATGACAAGAATTATGTTGTAGGCCTTTATATCAAAATCCATTTTATATGTTTATCAAAATGCTAGATGAAATCAAAGAAAAACTACCGCCAAAATATAACAAAATATGCCCAAAAACAAGTACATTTTCGTGCCTAAAGCAGCCCCCCTTAGTGTATTTTCACCCTTTTGTGTATTATTCAATAATTGTCTAAACCATTTTATGCATGTCTATCCATAGTTTGAACTGTTTATTGATTGCAAAGACCCTAATACACTAAGAGATTGGTATTTAACATAACTTGCAAATCTAATTAAAACCCAAGCAAGTGAGGAGGAGAAAGGGCACCTCTTTTGCTGTTATTATGGCTTTGTTATGATGTTCAAACAATAAGTGACAAACATACACCCACAAAGAAAAAACATGAATATTCTACTTGAAGATTCTACCACCAATGTTTATAATAAAAACTAGTTTCATCCTTGCAATAGAGATACCAAGGTTGTGATAGAAAGAGTGTATGTTGCAATGCTACAAAACAATATTTGTGCACAGATGTGTGACATTGCAATCTAATCTATTCCTATTAAACATTTCGATGGCACCATTCTACACCATTACTACTGCAACTTGTAATGTACACATTTGCCATGTTGCAAACCAAGCCCTAGGATGATGTTAAGTAGAAAATGTGATATCATACATGCAAGATCTGATCTATTCTTACTAGACACTTGGGTGGTGCCTAAAAACCAATGCCTTGTAACAACACCACCATCACTACTATTACAACCTACAATGCACATTTGCAAGGTTGCATACCAAACCCTAAGATGATGTCAAATAAACAAGGTGATATCAAACCCAAGTGTATATGACCTCCTGTAATTCAACCTTAGGATAATGTCAAACAAACAATGTGATATCATACCCAAGTGGATATGCATTCTTGCAATTTAGCCTTAGGATGATGCCACACTAAACCTTCATTAAAGTAGGTCAAAGTAGTTTTAATTGAGCTGTAGTTTGATTTCACTTCTTATTAATAGGTCAAAATGGAGACATAACCTTTGTTAGTCCAAGGAAAAACTGCTAATAAATCTGAATTTAAATAGTTAAATTTTATGGCAATCATTAGTGAATTTAAGTCAATTCAAAAAGGAAGGAACATCATGTAGACATTCTTGACTTGCCCAAAAGTATAGCCATCACCACAAGTTGAGATCCCCCAACCACAACGATCATCAAGATCAAACCAGAGAGATCACACATGAAACCTTCATGTGGCACTTCTTGCATTTAGTCTAGGTCACGGATGTGGTCCAGTGAATCAATGCTTGGGGATAGCCCTTCATGCAAATATAAAATCTCAAACTCCGTTTGAACCAACAAAATTCTAGTAGGTCAAACTCTTTCCACACTTTTTAATCTAGAAAACCAATGACATATTATAGAATTTTTCCATTCAGGTGTACCATGTGGCACATTTGTGTCATCCTCATAACTAAAAAAACACTTATGATGAAAACCATAATTTCTACTACAATGGCACCCATCACAAACTTGATCATTAAATGCAACAATCCATTCTCAAAACCTAAAAATGAACTTGATTGGAATAGCTTCAGCCAACAACAAGATATCAAAAGCAGGACAACTTGCTATTAACAATTGGCCAAGAACTAGAATTGTGGCAACTCAATGCATGCATGTTGAAGCTTCTTTAACCCCATGCTGTAACAAAAATGGAGGTGCATCCACATCCAATACCAAAAAGAATCATTGCCATATGAAGCATATCTGGACCTTGAAAATCACAAATAATCAAAACATGATAGTATCATCATACCAAATAGTCAATTATGAGACACTTGTAGTCTTAGTACATGAGATTTTAAAGATTTTGCCTAATGGAAAAGTCTAAGTTGCTAGATTTAAGATGGCACCAAAACTCTAAATTGTAAGTTGTTTGATTTCTTTTGGTAGTTTAAACTTGAAAAGAGGTGGGGTATGATTTTACAAATTATTCTCTTTCGCCAACACTTCTAACAAATTATTGATGGTAGATAGAACCCTTGGGACATGGATACACCTAAACACACCCCTCATTTTGCACAAATTATTTCACAGAGATCATGGTTGTGATTACATGCATCCAAGTTTGATATTCAAATTGGTTTGTGGTGCATAATATGATAAGGAACACCTCAGCTAAAAGATCAAGTTTTGTGAGAGCTTCCCTCACATGCCAACAAAATGGGCATGCTTCTAAAACATACAAGCCACAATCCACATCAATAAAATATGTTTTTGTTTTTATTTTGGGGTGCTAAAAGTTACAAATGTGCTTTGCAGTAGATCACATGAATGGGAAGTGTAGTTCATAAGTTACAATTAATAAAAACCCCATCCATTTCAATTTTGTTATTAATGTATAGGACTATGCACAAAGTTGCACTACTTGGACCATCTAAGTAACCCCTCAAAACTTTGCATACAATGCTCAAATATCAACAAGTTGTCAAAATATTGCAACACACATATAAGTAAAAAGATTGAAGATTGTTACCGAATTCATAAAGCTGGAATAGTTGTGAAGGTTGTCCACTTTCAACATGGGTTGTTGTTACTTCTTGAAAAAAATTGTTTAACAACTTTAATGATTTTACAACAAAAACTTGCATGTTCAATGACTTGAAAAAGGAAACATAAAATTAGACCAATACATTATTGCAATTTATAAGATTTGATAGAAAGTAATGAAGTGTAAAGCTAAACCCATTGTCAGAGATTAAAGTGACTTCAAATCATGGTCACCATAGACATGAAGAAGCCCACTTTCTCCCTTGCATGTTTTATTGCTTCCACACCAATTTAATAGAATGACTTGCATCTTCATTGCCTTGCCAAAGGCCAAATCTAATTTTCGAAGAGGCATTTTTAAGGAAGTTGGAGGACATGGATCATTCTACTCCCCTTGGCCTCTTTCTTTTGAAACTAATGGGATATTCCAAAGCCATATAACCCCATCCACATAACCTACTACTAAAATGTTTCCTCTTGAACATGACTAGTTGTTAACCAAATTTCTTTGTGAACCAATACTTTAACCAGTAGTTGATGAATTGGTACTCACACTATAACTTGTTGTAACTCAACTGGTGACACATGTTGAATTAGTGACACCTATTGAACCGATAGTCTATAGAACCTATAGTTGACGAACAGGCAATTGGTAGAACATGTAGTTTATAAAACATGTAGTTAACAAAACATGTAATTGGTAGAACAAATAGTTTATAAAACCTATACTTTGCAGAATAGGTAGCTAACAAAGTAGGTAGCAAAATTTGAAAATTTCAACTATTTATAATAGTTTTATTAGCTAGTTTTTATTAGTTGATTAGAATAAGGAGTTTCATCTGCAAGTATGACTATTTATTATAGTTTTACTAGATAGTTTCTATTAGTTGATTAAAACAAAGAATTTTATCAATTAGGTATTGTTTAGGTGATTTACACGAGGCATTTTAAAGTTCAAATTTAGAGTACAAAGGAAGGATGGCAAAAAATGAAAGACATTAGATCTCTACTTTCCATACTTACTTTTTGAAATCTCTAATGTATAAACTCTAATTTCTTAATATAGTTTTTTGTTTTCATTACAAGTTGGAGTACTTGTTAGCATTGAGTAGTTTGTACCTGTTCAAAATTTAGGAAAGGAGATTACATCAAGTGGGAAAGAGAAATATCTCATTAACATTTGATGACCATGTAGTGGATTAGAATTTAGAAACAATAATGCTTAAATCTTTTGGTTAGAAAAAGTGATTTTAATAAATTGATTTTAAAACAACAAAGTCATTTGAAATTTTGATTTGCAGAATGTTTACTTGTTTTGTGTAAATTTTAGGATTTAATTTTTTATTTCTTGATTTAGTTTGAAAGCATTAGGAAATAGGGTGAAGTTAATGTAGAAGTTTTTAAAAGAAACACATGCCCAAACTATACTCATCCATAATCGTGAACATTAGCAAACTATTCGAAAATATGTTCATTTTATAACCTTTACAAGGACTCTTAAATGATATTCTTCAACATGATATTATCCAAGTCTATTATGATTGAACTCTTGTACACATGCATTATGCACATCTATATTAGCATGAAAATTTAAGATTCATTTTGTGTTGTGTGTATATGTTATAAATGCATTCAAATAATGTTGATTAATATGAAATGTAAACAAAATCAATCTTTATTTACTTGAATAGTATTGGATAATGATTAAAAATATGCAAGGTTTTTACAATTTTCAAGTGTTTTCTACAACATCAACAACGTGTAAACATGTAAAGCATGGTAAGGTGAATCACTTTGACATTTGAAAGTTCTACATTTACACTAGCTAAAATTCTTGCAATTACAATAATTATGAAACTATTAACCCCTAGTATATTTTAGACCACCCCCTAAATATCATGAGAGTTTTGAAATCATTTAATGTGTAAGAACCTTCTCTCTTCACCTTTGCTCCTTGATCTCCTATGTTGGCTCCTTCTCCAATGCCTATAGTTGTAAAATATTCACATACTTGGTTAATATATGTGATTGGTTATAATCCAATCTACTAGTGTGGCTATTTGCCATTGTTCCTCCTTGCCAACAAATGTGGTAGCGAAAGACAACAAGTTGGCAAATGTCTACATACCATGGGTGTCAGACTTGTGCAAGGGGCTGATTGTCTTCTTGAGAATATGGAGTATCCAAATATGATTTAACTACTAATTCATGGTTCCTTTGTGGTTTGTAGGTGTTTATGATAAAGAAATTGGTTAACATTTTATGTAATAGTTGCATTATGGGGCAAAATAATTACAATATAATGAACCAAGGATGCCAAGGTTGAATTAGTTTCTTTCGAAGGATTACATTTGATGTGAGACATTCATGTGTTGGTCTATTGTTTCAAAATTTACATTTTTCACACCAAATTTACAACATGTGTTAGATGTATTTACTTTTGACTACATCTAAATCATATATCATATCTATTTTGCATCCAAATTTTATACCATTAAAAAATGGAGAACTTTTGTTTAAAACACATCCTCAAATGTCATAAATTTTGAGGCCAAAACACATTGAGCCAAAAGTGCCAAAATGTGTTATAAACAAGAATTTTGCCACTTTCAATTCATGTTATTCTTTTA
>Ga0116227_10003026_pt1 | contig 37726 bp, 33 predicted proteins | sample S1TSphgellanicum_FD_89693 | JGI IMG/M metagenome (GOLD analysis project Ga0116227, IMG submission 89693) | Host-associated microbial communities from peat moss isolated from Minnesota, USA - S1T2_Fb - Sphagnum magellanicum MG | ecosystem: Host-associated > Plants > Peat moss > Unclassified...
CAGCAGCAAAAAGAAATGGACTGTCATGAACCCCATCCGGCGCCAAATGAAAAAACGCAACCCATCCAGTGGACAGAACGGCCAACTGGTGCATTGGTGGCTGTTAATTCACTCTGGCCCATTGCTGCTGGAATCTGAACGGCCTAGCAATGTGATTGTGTGGTCAGTTGACTACTATGCAAATGGGCCATCTGGTTGGTGAAGATTTTGTGGAGAAAGTTTCCATCTCTGCCTACTTTAGTAATAGGACATGGTCAACAAGTCACTGGCTCATCACCAGCAAGCCATGGATTGAGTCGGACAAAGCGAACACCACTTTCTCTGTACCTCTTTGAAAATTCACAACATGGGTATTATATTTTTTTAGAAACATTTAAATTTCAGAACTTTTTTTTCAATTTAAAAAACTTGTGAAGGAAATCATTGAATCTTCAAGAATATTCTATATGTCGAAATGAAAATTTCAAATTTAATAAATTATTCAATGGATGGTCATGTGTGTTGAAGCTGCCAAGGTAGTGCAGTAAGTCAACAATTTTTTTGCATGGGTTAGAAATGGTATTGTTGGCAATCAAATCAACTGGTGGTTTGAGAAAGGGTGGCACACCCCACTAGGTACCTGGGCAGCTTAGACACAAGTTTGACATTTGTTTAATATATGTGACAATTTAATGTGTAATTGCAATTTAAATGTAATATATGCCACAATAAACACCACATATGGTATAATGTAATGTATGAAACCACAAAGTTTTTTTTATCACACATGTCAAGAACCACAACCTATTGTGTGAGGAAAGCACATTTTGATATAGTGATAATTGCACTTGTGAATCAATTAGGCAAGACTTGTTTGTGCCACATCTGAGCACACTTGAGTTTTCAAAAAAGTAGCTGAGAGGATGTATGTCAAAACAATCGACCTGGAATTTACATTAAGGGGAAAAAAAAGTAAGGCCCTAGCCAAAAACTATATATGTCAAATTGCAGTTGTAGAAAGAGAATTTCATGAAAAATGTAAGGTACTGAACAAATGTTGGATCAGTTCTGGCCAAACCAAAAACAAACATGATGACAAGAATGAGTGAAATCATAACATTCTGAGTGTCACTTACTCACATAGTATCAGACCATTGGCTTCATCATCAACACTATTGACTAGTTGCCATGAGTCCTCCCTCCCCCCTCCAACAAGCTTCCTCAAGAACCTGACAGTTTGTGTCCAATGTGGTCAAGAAATGGGTGTATCATTTTCTACTCACCAGTGTCTAATTCGTTTCATGTTAACTCATGAATGTATTAGTTGACAATAAGAGTGGCATCTGTCAGCTTTCTGTGACCTCTCTGTGTGTGCATCATTGACTAGAATATTGGCTTGGGCATTTCTGCATCACAGGGTTGGATGACAAGCAGCCTGTACTCACAACCACAGCAGCTAGATTGAAATGTCTTACCTTCCTGGAGGACCACCAATTCCATTATGTACATTTGTATGGATTATATCCAACACTGCATTTGAATGAAGTCTCAGCTCGATTTATGAGAAAATATCAGAGCAGCTCCACCCCTACCCACTATTTGGGCCATGTTTAAATGCTCTATGAATTGGTTATGCTCATATTTTGCACTATTCTTTTTTGTTGTTCTTTTGCTTTTGGAGATCAAAGAATTTTGTAGAGCTCCACTTGATGCACCCAAGGTTGTTTAGATCGCTCAAAAAGAGAAATATATTCAAATGTTCAATCACCAACCTGTGTTCGATGATGGTCATGCTTACCTTACTCTATTATATTTATGTATGTAGTTGTAATGCATATACTTAAACTTTTCTGATTTGGTAGAATGGCTTCCACCTGAACATGGGAATTGCTTTTCTGGAGTGTGCAGCACACAGAACTTTTGGGTTTGTGGGTCATGACATGACGATGAGAAAAGACCAATGGATTGCACTTCACTAGTGATCATGACCCCATTTATATTGTGAATTCAAAGGAGTCAAAACAGCCCATAAGATAGACAACCAGTTTTTCCATCCACAATGAACATTGTCCCCCAGAGGCCCCCCCCCCACTTTGGAGAATGCTCTTTTTGAAATGGGGTGGGCCATGCTCGCTTCAGGCCTCGGCTAGCCATCGATTGACAACCATCCCGGAGCCAGGTGTTCTAATAATAAAAAGTCACTACCTATTGACCTTGCGGCCACATGGGTTGGTCCCCAGTACCAGGAACCGTCTCTGGTCCGCTGCTGCCAAAAGTGAAATCTCCATTGAACTGTTCTGTTGACTGTTCGCTGGTAAACCTCCTGAGTTCGATACATCATCAATGGGCTGATCAGATCAGACGTCAAACATGCCACATTATTATGAGCTGATCGAATAGAGTGCTGGCTTCAATCTCCAGCTTGCTTTGTACTCTTACAAAAGCTTTTGGAAATTTGCTTTTGGAAAGGTTTTTGCAACAGACAAGATTGTATGGGTCAAAGTTCCATTTTTTTAAAGGTGAAAAATCACTGCAAGGAAACACAATTGTCTAACAAGGGAATATTTTGTCACAATTTTTTTTCATTTCCAAAAACAATTGTCAAATTGTGATAGAAAATTGGTTTTTTGAGGGAGGAGAGAGTGGTCACATTCATGCCTGCTGGCTACACATTTAAGAGTTCTTTATTAAAGACTCATCAATTCCGTTGAAATTTGTCTAGGGATGCTTGTCACTCTAGCTTCATGCAGGAATTGGAAAAAACACAAAAAACTTGGGTCAAATTGCTAAGTTAGAGCACCTCCAGCTGTTGCAATAAAATGGTCTATACTTGAAAGATTAGATGAAGTCAACATGAAGGGGTGCAAAAATGACCTCAACCCTTGTAAATTTGCATCCAATATTGTGAGTATCATGTCAAAAGGGATTGAATGACCATGACTAACATTGGCTAGTGGGTCACAATGATTGGCCCACATATTATATTTATATGCTCTCTCAATGTTGATCATTTATAGTTAGTAGTGAGAGGGAGGGATAAACACTTAACACTAAATTTGGATGTGATGTTTACGTCACCGATAGTGAAACCCTTCTCCCAATATAGTTACAATAATGAAATGAAGAGAATTCATAAGGAGGGTATATCTCCACATGGTCAATCTCAATCTCTGGGGTGGGTGTGGGTGGTTTTTCCTATATCTATTGCCTGCAATAAGTCTGGATCACCCAATAATGTGCAATGTGAATTTTGCATAAAGTAATCCAAAAGTTTCCATGTATAAGAATCTGGCTACCTTATTGCTAAGAGCTAGAGTGATCATTGAACATTGTCAAACCTTAACTATAGTTTATTTCACCAAGGTCAACCCAGCGTTGAGAATTGAGTACACCAACTACCTACTACTCCAAGAAAAGGATGTAAGTTTCCCAAAAAAGGGAGTAGGCTACCTTGGTTGCACTTGGTGCCCTCTTTTTTTTCCTTTTTTTAAAAGAAGAAAGAGATAGATCCCAAGGCCCACAGAAAGAAAGAGTGGCAAGTCATGTGGACCCCCTTAAGTTACCTGGCTCCCTCTTGTTACCCTCAAAGATCAGCCTAAACCCAACGGTCAACTCTTACAAAGGTGGCTAACTTTGAGGGATTTAGGGTTTAGCGTCAAAAAAATGTGTAATCAGATTCTGCACTTTTGATACGTGTGCATATTGACCTTTGTACTTGAGAGTTTTTTTGTGTAGGGTAATGGCCAAGGAGCGGGGCATTAGTAAAAGAAGGACCATCCCCACCCAGAGCCTATGTGGTTTGTATTTCAGTAATGCCCTCTTGCTCCGTGGGCGTTGCCCAACGTAAAGCACAGCCAGCTCAAAATTGTATTTCAGTAATGGCCTCTTGCTCCGTGGGCATTGCCCAATGTAAAGCACAGCCAGCCAAAATTTTTATAAAAATGCAAGGCCGAGCATGTCATGAAATGGTACACCCACTGTAAAACGATATGATGGACATTCCATTTTGTGACATGCCCATCTTGTAATTACATTTTATGATGTACTCTTCACATACATTGTGAAATTTGGAGCAATGCTTTTCGTTTGCCCAATTTTATCCCAATTTTTCACAATTCCTTCCAATTTTGGTTTTGGATCTGAGAGGGAAGGCCTGAAGGTTTTCTACACTGTTGGGAGGTTACATATGTAGGATGAAATGAGGTGGAACAAAATCACAGATGAATAGAAAACCTAATGGATGAAAAGGGATACATGCAGTCCAAATGCAAAAGGCGACAAAAAAGAGGGTAGTTGATGGATGTTTCTGTTTTTTTGTTGCTATGAGCGTGTGTTTGTTTGATGTACGTAATAGTGTTGGAGGAGTTTGTGGTGTGCTTTGTGTGAGTAATGTTCAAAGATGGCAAGGAAGTCAAACTTAAGTCAAACTCTTGACTCTGTGTGAGTGATGGTCAATTTGGTTATGGTGGGATTGGCAGAAGGGTTGATGCTAGAATCCAGGGAGGGACTGCATGGAGGCCACGATAAAAGATAGAGTGTTGCAAGAGCTAAATGCCTTTCTTTTTTCTTTTGTCCTTTGATTTTGTGTTTTTGGGTGAGATGTTAGTTATATTTGTTTGCTGAAGTTTTGATTAAGTTAATGGTTGATGAAAAGAATGGTTTTTAGCACTCATTCCAATAGATTTTAACTCCAAATATTCTTCCATTCTGTACTAGAGTTAGAGCTTAGAAGGCAAACAAACTAGTGTGCATGAATAAATATGTAGAGATGTTGGAAGTGATGAAGCTGCATTGGGGAAATGATGGCTGGTTTGAGAGAAAATGAGTTTGTGAGTTGTGGGGAATCTAAGGCAATGGTCATTTGGGAAATTGAGAACCATTTGTTTGGGAACTTCGGGGATACAATATCAGCAGTTCATTAAGGGGAGAAATTGTGAAATCCATGTTGATGTGGGACTCCATCTTATTTTTGTCAAAGGCCTAAGTGATATTTGTGGGAGAGCTTTTGTGGGGTTACTGTGTTAATACTAATTTTTTGTAAGATCACGATGGCCTATTGAGAGCGTTCAAAAAGATTTGATCCAAATGTCTATACAACTTTTCATGCTTAGTAATAGGTGTTGATAGGTAATTTGGGTTCTTAATTTGATTAGTATCGACACATGTTATAGAAAGTAGGGTTCAACAAAGATTTAGCGGTAAAAGTAGGTATCAAATTCTCAAAGGCAAAATTGTGGTGGATTAATGAGTGATATGTTGTAAAAAGTGCCAATTGTGTGAATAAAGTTGTAGAGGTTTTATTTTGCCTCCTTTTTGGTATTAGAGCAGTTTTTTCTAGGACTAAAGAAGATTCATTGTGGGTTTGATAATGGTGGGGTTTGGTGGTTTTGTAATTAGTGGCACACATAATACAATACAATGGATTGAAACAAAATGGAGGAATTAGATGTAGTTCAAGACAAAGATGAGATTCTAGTTGTAAGTGAGTTTGATTTCCCATTCCCAAGGGTTGACATATTATCTAGAGTGGGAATAGTTATCTTACATTTGCAAGGGTTCAAGGTAGTCAACATAGTTGGAGTTGATCCAAAGAGGGCACAAATTGGTAATCTTGATGTACATGTATCACATATGGGTTTGTACACAAGGATTCATGTTTGGCTAAAAATTGGAGATGGAATTGGAAGCTGGACGACTATTGCCCACCAACAAACTAGATACTACTTCTCTACCATTTTTCTTCAACCCCATGAATATGGAATTGCATGAAAAGATTGACAATATCCCAAGAGTTTGGTGAATTGGGAAAAGATTCTAAAGGGTAGTGGTTCTGGAATTTTGAACACGATGATAAGCTTGAATATGGATTGCAACAACTTTTTGTTGGATCTTTCTTTGTGATCAATGATGGTCCCAACCAAGATATAAAGTTATACTAAATAGAAGTTTTAGGTTTAGGGTGCTTACAAAATGACTACTTCTAAGGGAATTGACGAGCTATTCTAGGGAAGGGAATTTGAGGATGTAGTTGACTGGGTGGAAAGGTTGGAGATGGTTGCAAAAGTGCGCAATTATGATGAGATCAAGCTTTTCAAAATTGCATGCCTCAACGTGAGGGGCAAGGCAAAGGAGATGTACAAGAAGCTTAACCCAACCCTTTTAAACTAGGTTGAACTGAAAATTGCCATGGAACAAAAATATGGCATTGTTAATCTTGCGAGAATTTGGGTTCGGTTTAACGTAATTAAGCAAAAACCAAAGCAAGGTGCCCAATCTTATTATGACAAATTGGAAAATTTGTTTACAAAATGAGGAGGGCTTTTTTATCATGACTTTGGCCAAAGATCAGGAAACTATGTGTGGTTCGACATTATGTAAACATGGAGTGTTTGTTGGCATTCGCATTGGAGGTGGAGAAATTTTTGGGGGAGCTAGGCGAAACTCCCTATGAGCCATTCAAGGAGGAACATGAAGAAAGCATGTCTATAGGTGAGACAATTGTTGAAAAGCAAATCCAAGTGCTTAATGAGTCATTGATTAGTCTATTGAAGCAACAAAGAAACCTCTAAAATAAATCGGGAATATTATGAGTGGCATCCACTAGTCTCAATGGTTGTTGGATATGTCAAGTAAAAGATCACATGGCCAATGACTATCCAAAACATACCACCTCCAAACCAAAATGTCTAAAATGTGGGGGTTACATAAGACAAAAAATTGTGGGCTCATGTGTAACTATCCTAACCATACTCGGAGAGTTAAAATACTTGGAAAATTTGGTCAAGTTAGCTAGGAGGTAGAAAAATGACAAATAAAAGTCGATGAATGTTGCAATTGCTACTTCAAACATTCTAGCTATGTGGAGAATTAGTGTGAACAAAAACCATAGGAACAAAACTTTGCATCTACTGGTTAACATTAACAACCATATTGTTGAAGGTTTGGTTGACATAGGGGCTTCCATGTCTATAATAATTGCTAGTGTGGTAAATGAATCATGGATTATGCATCTTGTGATAGGTTTTGAATCCTATAAGACTATTTTTGGAATGATCATTCAAGCAATGGGCAAGATCGAAAGGCTCCCAATCTGGATAGAAGATACATAATGTAATGTGGTATTCATGGTCGTGGACACCAATAGTTGTGATATCTTGTTGGGACTAGACTTTTTCATAAAAATTGGTGTTGTGGTAGATGTTGAATTGGGATTGATTTAGGTGAGACAAGGGTCAGGGTTTAATGTAGGTTCTAGCACTAAACATGGTCAACATGTTACAAATGGTGACAAATGATGAAGTTATGACAAGAGGGATAGGCTCTAAATTTGCAAAGATGCAAATTGACGGTGGGTGAAAACATGGTAACGTATGCCAATGAAGGATACTTGATTTTTTTGTGCAAAGTATCCATAAATAAGCCTTAATACATTGAATTCATGAATATTTTTTATTGTAATGATCAATAAAATGAAGTTCTTTGACTTCATTGAATAATATTAAAAGATTGCATGTTTTAATATACATTTAAGTACAGGAAAGTATGTGTCCCACTTTTGAATAAGTATATGAAAATATGATGAAAATACAATTACAATTGGATTTTTTATATTTTCAAATGGATGAAACATTAATACATATCAATGTGATTTTAAAATTTTCATATTATAGTTATAATCTACTAAAGTTTTCATATAAAAGTATGTTTGAAAATTTAAAAACTTGGCCAATTTAAAACATATTTTTTCATCCACTTTTCTTAAATTAAAAATCCTCACACTTTCTGTATAGCTAACCATAAACTCAATGAAGTGCACCATTATTTCATAATGAAAGTTTAAAAATTTTTGAATAGGTTTTTCATGTTTATGCCATAAATGTGATTGACTACATGGTGGATATTTTTTTGGCATACTTTACCATGTTTTCTCCTTAACAATAATGAAGTTGGAGATTTACAACCTAAGACCAACAAGTTAACGGTTTGCATTGATCAAGTTTTGAGTAGCTTACAATTTTATGATGACACTATGTTTGAGTCTAGTATGGGGGATGATGAACCCACTATTGGGAATGTAGAAAACGACTAGCTACAATTAATTCTGCAAGAGGAACAAGATCGCACCTTTGAACTTTGTGATCAAGGACTAGATGAACTAATAAGATTAAAAGCTCCAAAGCAAGCGATGAACCTAATTCTAGAGGAGCAAACAATGAGGTTTATGAAATATCATTCACATGAGGAGGATGACTATGAAGATTGGCTGAAATAGGTCGATCATGAAAAATAGCAAAATTTGTTGCAACATAAGGGTGCATACAAATTTGCCATCTCTTTTTCAATTAAAAGTCACTAGTGATAAACTTCTTTCAATAACAATTGAGCCTAATGTTCTAGAAGAGGAAAGGTGGAATGGAATCCACAACTTAGTCAAGGTAAACCTTCGTTTAGGGCAACAAGAAGCACACAAACTCTGGAATTTTTTAAAGGAATATGTAGATGTGTTCATAAAGCATAAGGGAAAGTTGGATTGTTGTATGGTTGGGGAGCATTGTATAGAAACACATGGTTTTCCACCTTGTTGTACCACACCTAATAGATTGTCATTATGGGAAGAGGCCAAAGTGAACCAACAAATTTAGATGTTAATACATATGGGCAAAATGAGACCTAGTTCCTTTGAATATGCTTGTAAAGTCACACTAACAATGAAAAAAAATGGTAGCAAAAGATTCTGTGAGGACTCACGACCCTTTAACATGTAGACCCACAAATATGCATATCCCATGCCTCTAATTGAAGATGTTTTGACACAATTGGGGTCTATTGAATGGTTTTTCGTGTTGGACTTGCAAAACATGTTCTAGCAGATTGGGATGAACCTAGATGATGTGAAAAAAATGGCATTTATCAGAAAATTTGGACTATATGAATGGTTGGTTATGCCATTTGGCTTTAAAAAGCTACTAATACTTTCTTTTGCACAATGTTTGAGATCTTTACAGATTGGATGCATAAAATTTTGAAAGTATTTGTGGATGACCTAAACATTCACAATGTTATTTGGTAAGATCACATTCAACACATTAGGATGGTGTTATAATAATTGAAGGATGTGTATCTAAAACTTAACCATGGCAAATGCATGTTTGTAGTTACAAACGTTCTCTTCTTAGGGCATGTGGTTGGTAAAACCAAGACAAACCTTAACCTTGAAAAGATCAAGGTTATTAAAAAATTCTCAATTCCTAAAGTAATTACGAATGTACATGCATTCTTGGGATTGACAAGTTATCATAGAAACTATGTTAAAGCTTATGCTTGCATTGTTGTACCATTGTTTGAACTAACCAAGTGCGATGTTTATTTCCAATGGAATCTAGATTGTCAAAAATATTTTGAGCAACTAAAAAACCCATTGGTGTCTACTCTTGTCTTGGTAAACCCAATTTCAACAAAGCTTTCATTCTTGGAGTAGGAGCCATTTTCTCCCAAAAGGGTGGGAGGTGCGAATGTGTCATTGCATATGCCAGCAAAGGTTTATCCCCTATCCAAAAGTGTTTCCATCCCATGGAAGGGGAGTGTTATGCCCTGATATGGGGAATTATGCATTTTCAACAATTTTTACATTGAAACCATTTCACTTTATGGACTAACCACAAACCACTTGAATGGTTGGCCTAATAGTATCTAATGCCTATGGGGCAAGGGGGCGTTGGATTGACATGTTATAGGATTTCAACTTCAAAATCTTTGATCGTTCAAAATTTAAACATTTCAATGTGGATGCATTTAGCTAGAACCTAATGAATATGGCAAAAGATGATGAAGATTTCTTTAAAAGATTCAGGACATAGGATGTTGAGGGAACTAAGAGTTCAAACATGGATTGGAAGGCGTAGTGTGCATAGTAGGAACATCCCTAATATGTGAACTCATGGTGGAAATAAGTGTGGAGGAGGTAGCCATAAGTAGTAATGACATGCATGTTGTAATTGTGGGGAATGTAGATCATGATGATGCCGCCAAAGGGGGACCCAATGTAACTCATTGTGTTTTGCATAAGAGAAAAAAGGCTAGAAATTGATAATAGGGTATGGTGGGAATTGGTAGCAAAGGCTCAATCAATGGTTGATGATGAGAAAAATGAATTTAATGAAGACACTACCAATGAAGATGTTAACCATGCAAGGTGGGGATTGTATGGGATTTTCATATATTTGGAATGATAAAGATTGTTTGCACATGTTGTAAACATGGCAATTCCCGGATGATGTGTCTAACAAGGAGTTGGGTAGGATTAAGAAATGTGTCCTAAATTATGTATGGCACATAGATCAATTTTTTTGGGGGGTATGTTTATACCCAAACCTAAAGAAAGAACATCATTGAAGAATTGCATGAGGAGATTGGGAGAATAAGACATTGGTATAAGTTTGTAAATAGTTATATTGGCACAACCATAATGAACAAGTGTGGTTGGTGGGGAAATCATGCAAAGAATGTAAATTGGTCAAGAGGATTGGTTGAAGACTTGAAGAGTATCCCAATATGTGAATTGTTTTACAGAATAACATTTGACATTATTGGTTTACTACCTAAAACAATGATGGCAACAAATACATTTTGGTGGCTATTGACCATTATTCCAAATGGTTCGAGCCAAAGTGATATGTGATCACATAACCACCATTATAGCCAAGTTCTTGGAAAAGAACTTTTTTAAAATATGGAGTACCGAGATACATCTTCATTGAGCATGGGGGTGAATGGTTAGCAAACTTTAATAATCTTTGTAAGATTTATGGTGTGCAACATCAATACACAACACCACATGACTATGTTGCAATGGGATGGCGGAAAGGCTAATCAAAACCATGAAACACGGTGTTAGTGTGATGTCCACACTTTAGGATAACACTAGGACCTGGGACTCACAACTTCCTAGAGTGTTGTTTGGGTATCAATGTGGGTGCATGCCAACACAAAACATTCATAATCCTCATTGGATGAAGGCCTCAACTCAAGGTTGATAATCACTTGAATATGCTGACACATATTTTTGATAAAAAATTGAACATTGAACAACTATCTACACAAATGATTGCAAAAATGGAATTGATAGTTGATTTACACAAAGTGGTATTGGGGAAGGATGAACAAGCTCATATTCAATAAAACCTATGCATTGCAGAAGGGAAGGCAATTATTTCCCTATTTTAAGGCTGGAATTGGCTTGGTCAAAATGAAGAAATCAAGAAAAAAGAAGTCATTAATGGGTAGTTGGGAAGGACCTTACCTTTAGTGGGGTATTTGAACCAACATGAAAACACAATCAAGATGAAGGAGGATGGAAATGCATCACCGAGGGCAAGGATGAATAATAATGGGAATGCTATAGGAGAGATTTACAATTGTACTACCTTGATGCATTATTGATGAAAGCTGTGAAGACACATCTAAATTTTAAAAAGAGTCATTACATATGTAGGATGAAATGAAGTGGAACAAAATCTTGGATGAAGAAAAAACCTAATGGATGAAAAAGGATCTATGTAGTCAAAATGCAAAAGGCAACAAAAGAAAAGGTAGTTGATGGATGTTTATGTTTTTTAGTTGCTATGAGTGTGTGTGTTTGTTTGATGTAGGTAATAATGTTGAAGGAGTTTGTGGTGTGTTTTGTGTGAATAATGTTTAAAGACGATAGAGAAGTTTGATTCTTGGCTTTGTGTGAGTGATGATCATTTGGCTATGGTGGGATTGGCATAAGGATTGATGCTAGCGTCCAAGGAGGGAGTGCTCAGAGGCCAAGATGAAAAATAAAGTGTTACAAGAGCTAAACACCTTTTTTTTTCTTATGTCTTGTGATTTAGTGTTTTTGGATAAGACGTTGGAATTTTGTGTTTAGTGAAGCTTTGATTAAGTTAATGGTTGATGGGAAGAATGCCCTCAACATTCATTTCAGTACATTCTGACTTCAAGTATTCTTCCACTATGTACTAGAGTTAGAGCTTAGAAGGCAAACAACTAGTGTGCATGAATAAATACGTAGAGATGTTGGAAGTGATGAAGCTCCATAGGGGACAATGATGGCCAGTTTGAGAGAAAATCAGTTTGTGGGTTGTGGGGAATTTGTGGGAATGGTCATTTGGGAAATTGAGACCCATTTGTTTGGGAACTCTGGGGATACAATATCTATAGTTTGTCAAGGGGAGAAATTGTGAAATCCATGTTGATGTGGGACTCCGACTTATCTTTGTCAAAGGCCTATGTGATATGTGTGGGAGAGCCTTTTGTCAGCTTTGTCAGGTTATTGTGTTAATATTGATTCTGTGTAAGACCATGATGGCCTACCGGAGAGATCTGATTCAAACATCTTTACAACTTTCCATCCTTAAGAATAGGTGTTAATAGGTAACTTCGGTTCATAATTTGGTTGAAACCAGCGCACTCTATAGAGAGTAGATCTTACCAAGGATTTAGTGGTAGAAATAGTTGTCAAATTCTAAATTGTAAAATTGTGGTGGATCAGCCAGTCATATGTTGTAGACAATGCCAATTGTATGTATGGGGTTCTAGAGGTTTTATGTTGCCTTTAACGAAAACTCTCTCTTTGAAACTGAAACTGACAGGTAAGGATATAGGATATCCATATACCCTTAACTGATGGTTCTCCAGAATCAAAGAACCAGTTCTGACCCTTGACCAGCGGTTCTCAGAAAACCATAGAACCAGTTTTGACCATTAACCCAGGGAATAGAAAATCAATTTTTTTTCAGAAAACCCAGATCTGGAGGTCTATTTGATTTTGAAAAGATTAAGGAACCGGAACTGGAGGTTGTATGCCTCTGAACATTTTCAGAAAACCCAGAACCAGGGTTATTTGCAAAATAAATGAACTGCACAATACTGGTATTTTTTTACGAGTGTTGGATCAATCTAGATATATTGTCATCTGTGTATAAAATACTCGCATGAGTACTGATATTGAAACAAACATACCAGTTGGGTATGACCTGAGGTAATGCCAGCCTTTTACCATGCCCTAAACCTGTACCAATACTAGGTTTATACCTGCCTCATACCAGGCAAAAATCAGCCTCCAACCCAATATAATACAATAGCAGACTAGTATGAAAGTTTTTTAAAATGACGCAACAATACTAGGACCAGGATGGTATTAAAACTTTTTAAAACCACACTACCTAGACTGGACTGGTATGTTCAAAAGTGGGTACCAGTGTTGACCAGTTATTGCGGAAACAGATGGTTATTAACCTGGTTATTGATGACCTATCAGATGGTTATTAACTTTTTTGAAAACTGGTAGATAACCTACCTTCCTGCCACATATCATTCCAAGGACCAGCAACACTCTTATGAGCAATGTATTGAATTTGAATAACCTACCCAATTTATGGAAATTTCATTCAGGTAGGTTATCAATCTTAAAACCCTAAACATGTTTTTGATAGAAAAAAAAAACATAAAAAAATATTAAAATTTATAAAGATCCTATAACCTAGCCTACTTGAGTTAAATTTAAGTGATGGTTCTCAAGGTGGATATTTGAGAATCAACCCTTATGCATAACTTGCTGGTTATTCACAAAAATAGCTGAGTAATGGGGGGGTATTACTTTGACAATGAAATTGTATCTTGATGAGTTAAATTAAATTTTTTTTTTTTCATATTCATACCTTGTGTGCTACAAAAGTTTTAAATAAAATGAAAACCTACCTGAACATTTATGGAAAAAAAAGCAATAACTGGTCAACACTTGTCAATACCAGGGTTTTTATTTCAATTTTGTGACTTAGGTGGACTCACAATCATCCACAAGAGGAATGAACCAAATTTGGCTAGAGGTCCGATGGGAAAGTGAAATTTTTTATTAGAATCCTACTTTGTTTTGGTGACCTCTATGAATGTATTGTCTAAGTAGGGTGACTTCAGACTTCTTTCCCACGAAATACAGTGACTTTGGTGCTTTTTTCCTGGAAAAAAATCCTTTGCAACCTTCAAGTTCACACTGGATTGTTTTTGGTCCTTGCAATGTGAAATTTCAACAATAAATCTATTTTTAGTCTTAAGAAAATTTAATTTTTAAAAAAACAGACCGGTTGATGCCAGCCCAACACTGGTTTAAATTCTTTTTACTTTTCAGCTATTATTGACTCTCTCAATTTGAGCATAAATCTGGGCAAAAGACTGAGATATAATAATATAATAACTACAATGGAGAGATGCTCTCATCACTGGTGCATACGTCTGTGGAGTGTAACTATAAGCTTCTTTCCTTCTGTGCATGTGTGCCCATCTTGTGATGCTTGCTGGCCAATGCTTGGGGACCGTAGCTTTTGGATGGTCCTAATTAGCACTTTGTTCACACCATTTCTCAAAAGGCAACAGCATTTTCTTGGCTTGAGCAATTCAGCCCCCACCAGTGCACCATCTGAAAAGTCCAGTTCTGGGATGAAACATTCTCCGACTTGGTCAGCATCATTTTTTTTTCCTTCTTGGCCTTTTTTTCTCTTTTACACTATTTTTTATTTTTTTTTTTGCTGGGAACCGTTTTTTTTGTTATCATGTTTTTTTTGGTCCCACCCCTGACCCCAAATTTATTTTGGGAACCTCCTACCTCCCCCTCTCACCAACCCACCCACCTCCTTCTCCACTCACCTCCATTGTTAGAGCTTGAGAACTAGGGAGAACTTCAGTAGCTTTGAACTTTGATTAGGGTTCCAATATTTTGAGTTTCCATAGTTTGGGGAGTGTGAAGAGATGAGGAGCTTTAGGAGTATGATGATAAGAGGAACTTGAAGGTGTCAAAAGTGGGATGTTCAGGTACTAAGTTGCCTTTTTTTTTTTGTTAAAAAAAAATTTATCTTCTGGTTTTCAGTTGCCATGTTTTGGAGCAGCCACCAAAAGATAACAATGAGAAGTGCAATTCCTCATCCTTTTCATGTTGTTTTTGCAAGTGTGAACTAACAAACTAACTACACATGAATACACATAATCACAATTGAAGCCAAATATTCAAACACAAATTAAATGAAACCTCATTGTAATCGCTAACTAAACCTTAATTTGGAGAAACTAAATGAAACAAACAAATGAATGGAAACCATGGTGTGTTTCTTATCTCTTAGTTTGGTTATCAATGTGAACCTTTTCTCCACTTTCTTTTAGAGAGAGAAAAAAAGAAGTATTGTGATGTATATGTGCAAATTTCAAATTATTTTTAAAATTCACATTAGGTCTAATTTTAATTAGGCTTAAAAGGTGCAAAAAATTATAAAAACATAATATTTTAAAATCTAATCCACATTGCTTAAGTACATTATTAAAACAAACAAATCAAATTGTTTAATTTAGGTCTTATTGTTTGATAAACATGTGTACAACATGCATTAAGTGTGCTAGGTTTGCAATAGTCCCATCCTAGAAAACATTGTCAAAACATAATCTACAATACTCTCATGGGGGGTTTTCACATATTCTAGATTTTCAAAATAAATTACAATACCCCCAAAACATATTAAAACATCATGTTTATAGCCAATGTCTATTTGCAATACCATAAGGGGGGGGGTGGTGTGACAAATACTTTAAATGTGCCCCTATAATTTGCTTCAATGAACAAGATCAAATTTCATGCAATACTTTCATTTTTATTCTTTCCTCATTGTTGGGGTTCTATTGGAGTGCCAACTAGGTAGGTAGGTGTAACCATGTAGGTCGGGTTTGATAGATACCTACCTAAAGTGTTGGTAAGTAAATAAATAGATGGGGGTTGGGTAGGTAGGTGGGTGGGGATGAGAGTAGTATATTTTAAACTTATAAGTGAGTAAGTAGGTAGGAAGAGTCTACTTTTAATTTAAATATATAAATGAGTAGGTCAGTGGGGGACAGTGGGGAGTAGTAGGTGGGTGGGAAAAGTTTCAAAAGCCAAAAAAAAAAACTGGTTGGGGGGCGGGGAGAAAATAAAGTTCCAAAAAAAAAACTGAGATCAAGGGGAAAAAAAAACTGGGAAGGGGGCGGGGAGAGAAAGGGCAAACAAAAAAAAGTAAACCTGGGATGGCACAGGGATAGAAAAGAGAATCCTATCAGTGCACCATCCATCCACGTTGGTGCACTGATGGGTGCTGGTTCACTCTGGCCCCCATTTTCTTCAGGTTTTGCTGTATGAGTGGATTCTCCTGAGGAGGGCCACCCCAGGGTCACAGCCAGCACGATGGTGTTCCTGAACCTCAGGAGTACCCATGAGTACAAGAACCTCCATCCACGCACATAAAGGATTCTGTATTGTTTATGGGACCGTGAGAACATATTAGAATAGGAGAAGGATCAGGCCTTGACATACATAATATGTCCTAGGGTTCTTCTCCTCGACAAGATCCCTCAAAGTACGCCTAGAAATAGAAAGATGGTTGTTTATCCTTTTTAGGTGGCACTTTGCATTGTCTTCTACTATTGTGGCAAGCTGATGAGCTGACTGATGCACTCACAGCAGCTATCTACACATGGACCATCATCAGCAACCCCGGGACTCTTCTTTCCACTTCAGCAGTCTATGGAATGTGTATGACTGGATAAGGTTTAAATAAGGCTTCGTGTCCTTCCAGGTTTTTCACCTATCTCTTTGCACAACTTGCTACTGGTGATGGGTTTTGGTCCTAGGTTTTGTGTTTCTTCCCCATTGTGGGTTCTACATTTTCAGGTGTGGTCTTTTGTTTGTACTTCATTCCCCCTCCCCTTTTTTTCCCCTCTTGTTCCCTTGCCCGGTGTTTTTCCTTTATTTAAATCTATCTCTGATCTTGCTAATTGTAGCTGGATGGGTAGGCCAGATGTTGTTGCTTTCAACAGTTACATCCAAGTTGATATTTCATTCATTGATAAATTCACACTTTTGCAAAGCACAAAAATAAATGCATAAGGGCAACTCTAGCAATGCATTATATATTGGGGGCAATATCGTTTAATTATCACATTCAAATTTATTGTTAAGTGTTTGTCTCTTTCACATTGAGTTCTTTTTTTGGTCCAAAATTTTGTCAAAATGAGATATAAAATTGAGGGTTGTCACCCCTTCAAAGGCTTCATTTGGAAAATTTTGAAAACATTGCCAATAAAGCAAAGGTTTTGAATTAGGTTAATCACATTCAGAAGGCATGTTCTTGCAAGTTGTGATATATCAGTATGATTACAAAATTTCTGTTATTGTTCTACATGTCCTATTGTCATTTAATGTTAAAATCTTTCTAAAGATGCTGCCCAATGATGCAAAAAGCAACATCAAAAAATTGAAAAAAAAATTAAATATCACTTGTGGATTCATTTCTATGGCAATTCAATCGATATTAATCAATGGCCTACTAATCAATAGTACTCAATGGCTTGCCAATCAATAGCAATTAAAGGCTAGTCAACAAGAAATAGTCATTTTATTTTTGAAACATCTCTTGCCACACATGGAATATTGCACTTATTTACAAGAACTAAACTCATTTTAACACATTTGTGGGTTTGGGTAGTGTAAACCCTAAACCCATCCAAATTTTATTGTACATACCATTTTATTGTGACCATGTGAGTTGCTCTAACGTTACATGCAAACATGATAACATAAAAGTTAATAACTTTGATGTGCAAAAGAAGCGATTTTGTAGTAATTCACTTTTTAAATGAATAATATCATGTCAAAAGTGGAAATGTCTCAAACTTTTTTTAAACACTCAAATGGATAATATGAATTGATTGGTTTTAGTCGTGAATAATGGTCCGTTATGACAAGGTGTCCTAAACTCTTAACGACTCATGATTCTTATTTTATATATTTATAAATTGCAAGTACAATGAAATGTTTGAAGAAAAATTGTCAACATGTTTGGTATAGTACAAGAACCAAATTAAAGTTCAGCATCCAAACACAATCTGGTCATTTGAAAGAGATTTTTGGGTTTAGGGTTTATAAAAAGGAATTTCCAATTTTTTTTATAATACTATAAAAATAAAATATACATAATGTGATAATTAAAGCAAATCTAGCTATAGAAAAAATGAAAAAATCCTTCTATATTTTTGCTCCTTACTGAAATTTAATTTTATAATCTGACAATTTTTAAATAAGAATTTCTGAAATATAGTTACTAGAAAAGCTGAAAAATCATTAATTTTTTGTAGGGTTAAATTAACCTATCCTACCATATACATCTACATAGTCTATATGATCAACACATGGGTTTACATCACAAATTTTAATCAATTTATACCCCACACTAAGAGAGGCTTAATTGCGACAATGATATACCTGCTCTCCTTCAGTGATTTTTTTCCAACAAAAAAATAAATAATAAAATCCCAAAAAAATTGGGAAATTTCTGAAATTTTTTGTTTTTCAAGTGTGAAGTTGAATAATTTCACTAACTAACTTTTAGAAAAACTTGCCAAAAATTTTATGTCACAAAATACTTGACACGCCACCCCTTTCCCCCCACAAAAAAACTCATTCAGTGTGAATGAACCTCTAATATAATAAAAATCCGAAAATTGATCTTGAACACCCCCTCCAAATGAAAAAGAATAAAAAACAAAAGAAAAACCAAACAATTACTACATGTTGATGTGAGCCCACAGTACCCATAAGTGTATAAAAAATCCAGGGACATTAAAAAATGAAGTGAAAAAACATAAAAAGAAAAACCAACGTCCCTGGGGCCCCTTAAGAATTTGATTTTCTGTAGATTGGGAGAGAAGTGGCCACCCGAATAGGCGCCGGGAACGGCGGCACAGAGTCAGGGGGGGGGGGCAATGGGGTGATCGGGTGGGGAGAGGGTAGGCCGGGCGCGAAAAAACAGGTCAACTCGCCGGGCCCGGCACCGTCGGCATCAAAACCAGGTCAAAAGGAAGACAAGCCTGTAAGAAATGTGCCACGTATACAAAGGCCATGTAGTTCCGGTCGGTTCTAGAAAATAAAAAGTAAGGTGCTAGTGGGCTCCATCTGAGTGGTCTTTTAAGTAGCCTTTTGCGTGTACCAGGTCACTGTACATCCATATTAGTGGCGTTTTATCGATGCTGTACTTGACATTTGTTATTAACCTTAACCTACCTCATGCTTAAAAAGTGTACGGCTAATTAAAAGCCTGGAGTCTACGACAATACCCAGCATAAAAGATCCGACAGAAATTTTCCTCAACAAACAGGCCCAATTTCACAAAGTGCAACACCAAAGAATTTCCCCTGAAATTTTCTCGTGGCCTAGGGCATTACCCAACATAAAGATCGGACAGAACTTTTCTTGCACCAAAGACACCAAATTTACAATGTGCAACTCCAAAAAAATTTCCCCTGAAATTTGCTCGTGAAGTGTTAATTAACACCTGAGCTCTAGAGCATTACACGACAAAAAAAATATAATTCTTCATTGAAGAGGCTGAATTTACAAGGTGCAAAATAGCAAAAGAATTTCTCGGAAAATTTCTAGTGAGGCTCACTCTGCTTAGGTGAAAAGATTATATGTAACACCACCAATAACACTTTGGTATTCGTACTTTGGCACATATAGTCATTGTTGCTATAGACACCCTTAAAATGATTTTATCCTTCTCAAGTAAAGATATTTGGATGTTTACAGCAGTCTGCATCAATGTGGCAACATGACATGGTCGGCAAAAAGCTTTGGGGTCCTCCTCTTTTTATTATTCATTCATTTTACGGGCAGAAAGTGTCAACAGCTCTTCAAAAAGTTCAAGCCACCGCTATCTTGCATCGTGTAGTTGTGACAATAAAAAAGACCTCTTCTAAGCTTGTTGTGCTTTCAATTTTTTCACCCATCTCCTTGCATGACTTGTTTCACATTACGGGCGATGGGTTTAGGTCCTAAGTTTGTGATTTCTGCTCTTAGGGTTCCCCATTGTGTGGTCTGCACTTTGAGGTGTGATCTTTTGTTTGGACTTCGATTCTTTCTTTTTCCTTCTCTTGTTCCTTTCCTGGGTGTTTTTCATTTATTTCTTTCTTTACAAGAAGTTGTCCAAATACACTAGGAAATTTCTGACAGATCTTTTATCTAATTTTCTAAGGTTAGTTTTAAGTCCAGGTTGCTTGTTTGTTTGTTTGTTTGTTTAAACTTTCAACTCTAGTCTCTGTGATTCATCATCTCCATTACAAAAAGAGATAGAGAACTTCAAGATGCTTTTTATTGTTGTTGTTGTCACATGATGACATGACTATTACTTCTTTATTATTATATTCGGGGACTTCGTCAAACTCACCACTTGTTGGTCCAAGTCAAGCAAATCATAAGAGCCTGGAAACTCTGTGAAATCTGTGAACATGCCCATTTTTGTCACTGTTATTTATAGCCTTTTCAATTTCCCCTAAAATTTTGAAATAATATCATCATCATGGCCCAGCTTTCTTCCAGTTTTAGGTATCTCCTGCCCTTCCTTATTATTAGGTAGCTAGAAACAGAAGGAAGGAAAATATCTTAAGCTTGTTTGTCAATTCAGGACTCATCACACTAAAAAAAGGTCTTTAGGTCAAGAAGAGGCATTAAGACACCAGCCCACAGGGTTGTAATAGCCACCTTGCAAGTGAAACTAGCCATTTGTTAGAACTGGAACAGAACCTATATCCTTGAGGGAAAAAACAAATTGAACACAGGTTCAAATTCTTTGAGTAAAACAAGGGTTTTTTTTCCTTTGTTTTCTCCTGAAAAGTTGACAAGTAGGATAGACTTTCTGTGTAAATCTTTATATCTATGCAATAATTAGTCTTGAGAGTGTGTAATTGTGTAGGTATACATAATGGACACTGTTTTCAAATTGGCCCTAAAGTTTCTTGAATTTGAAAATTTGTGTCAAAATAGAAGCTATGAAGAATCAAGCTCAAACTTGCACTGAGAAAACCTGATCAATAAATTTCAGTGATGATGATTTCATTAGAGCTGGGTTAGGTGGGATGGGTTATAGTCGTAGGTCGTACAAAAAAACAATTCCAAACTGCAAATTTCTTAGAGGTCGATTTCAAACCGGAATTTTAAGAAAATAAACATTTTACAAGTTGTAATATTTCAAAATGTCATTATAGATCCTAGATATTGAAAGATAAACTTTTTTTGTTTATCAATGTTTTTTGAAATCTTTGTGTATTTTCAAAAAAAAAATTCAATCTTTGTGTCTTTCCAATTTCATACACATGTTTACATGTAATGTCATACAAATGTAAATATGTGTTATTTCATTTTAATATGTTGAGATTATTTCAAGAGATTAACATGTTTTTTTTTTCTTTGAGATTAAGCTAATTTCCAATAAAAACTTCACCCTTAAATACCTAATTCAAAGATTCAATCCCCACTTGCTTAGCTCATTTAATGTTTATCCACCCTAATTGTTTCCAAAATTTCAATGAATTAAAAACAAGGATGACTAATTAAATCTCCCCTTGGATGATAATTGAACGATATTTTGTACAATTTGAATCCTACACATATATGAAAATAACAAAGTTTTCAAATATAAACCCCCCACCCCTTTTTTTTGTCATTTCATCATCAATGGTAGTGCATAGCAGCACAGAGCCCAAATAAATAATGTCACAACTAAGACTAGAGATTCTCTTTGAATTTTTTTTAAAAAAAACTAAAGAATCAGCCAACACTAATTCGAATGTTCAAACCAATGTTAGACAAATATGTCCATTTCAACATATTAACTTAGTACATGTAAAGTTGAGATATTTTTAATTTATACTTGTTGACTTGGGGTCTGTGCTGTTGCACACTCTTAGTGACAATGAATGATGAAAAAAATGATTTTTAATTTTGTGAAATTTAAGTTCCATTCAAATGCAACTTGAGCTGAATTCAGTTCCATTTCAATTTCAATCTATCCAAATTTAATTGAGTTTAGATTCAATTAAATTCTCAATTGAATTTAAATTGAAAACAATCAATTTTGAATTGAATTCAACCAAATTATGTTCATTTCTCTTTCGTGTTCTTATAAATGTGATGGTGAAAAGAGTGAGATAAACCCCCCCCCAAAGTGCAGACTGAGCCTTCTTGTTATTGGCTGCATGGAATTTATATTTTCAAACCCTAGGCCAATGGTACCCCTTCCTAATAGGGTGATTTCCAGTTTCTGAATGCTAGAGTCCAAACAATGAATTTCCTCATGCGACCTCCTCCACCAATAAGTGTCATCTTATTACTTTTAAGTTTTGACTTGGCAATGGTTTATTTTTGGGATTGGAAACCATGCAAAACCCCTACCTAGTACCCAGTAACAAGTAAGTAACCCTTTTAATTAGTGTGTGAATTTTTTTCCCTATCACTGAAAATAGAAGAAAAAAAACTTTAGTCAAAGGGCCTGATGTCATACCTAGGCCTGATGTCAGACCCAGATTTTATTTTGTTTTTGTTTTTCCATGTTTGTGATGTAGCTGAACTGGCAATCATTCATAATAGGGTTTAGTCAAATTTGGCTATAAACAGGGAATTAAAGTAAAAATATTTAAGGTTCCTTCAAAGTTTTGGCCACATGCTAGAACTCAACAGAGAAATCTGGCTTAATTTTTTTTAATGTAAATATTTGTTGAATAGAAAACCAAAAAAATACATATATTTTTAGCCATTTTGAACTTGTTTTAGCCAACTCGCTAAATTTGGCAAGAAAAAGGCAGGTCAGACTCCAGTTTTCCGCGAGTGGCCCGCCCGGTCGCCCCTTCGCCTCCAACCCCGCGTTCTTTCCCCTTCCTTTGTGCCCCACTGGGCTTCTCTGCTCTTGAGTCTCTTGCGCTTCCCAATCCACTTTCACTTGTAGCCGCAGTCGAGAAAATCAGGCTCGTCTGCTTCGCAAGCGATCAATTTTGTTCTTTAATAATAAAAAAAGAGGGAGAGAAACTGCTGAGGTCCGCTTTTATTTTGCAGGATTTGATCGTCTGTAGCTCTGGGTCTGTGGTTTTTCCTGTTTTTTTCTTCCTCTTCTTTCTTCCGTGTTTTTTGCGAGAGAGAAATCCGAGAAATCCATGCTAAGAAGGAGGACTTGGAGCTGCACCGGTTTCATGCATAAAGAAGAAGCTCCGTGGACGTGGGTTGCAAGAGTTTGAGAAGAAGAGAAGTGCGAGGAGAGGGTGGGGTGGGGTGGGTGCACAGATCTTCTGTGAGTAAGGGATGCGAACGGGCTGCACTATTCCCGTTGCTCACCAAGCTGAGATCTAGAGGTGAATAGAAGAAGAAGAAGTGTTTGTGGTTGGTACGGAGATCTAGGGGTGATAGGAGAGTATGCGATAGGAGAATGGAGAGTCATGGTCATGCAGCGGCGGCAGCAGCAGCAGGGTCTTCTTCTCCTCGTCTCTGTGCACCCATCTCACAGCCCAGTTCCAAGAGCCTCACGTACGCAACAACGCTGGCGCTGCTTGGATTTGCGACGCCTGCACAACACACGAATCTTGAGAATGTTGTGAAGATCGAGAAGCTGTCGAAAAGCTGCAACCCCGGCGGCTCAGGCTTGGCTTTCCAACCCGTGCTACCAGCGTCGTCGTCGCAAGACATGATCAAGGCATCTGGAACCGTCATTTGTCCACCCACACCTCCCAGCAGGTCGCCGCCCCATCTTCACACTCCGTCGTCTAGAGAGACCAGCGGAAGCGACTCGGCTTCGTCGTCCGTGGACGAGGTCGCCAAGAGACGGAAGCTGGGGGGATCAAGGGCGGCTTCTTCAGCAGCAGCGGTGACCACCAGCAGCACCACCAAGGTCGCTGGTTATGGGTCGTCGACGACTCTCTTATCCCCGACGCGAGCGGTACAGCTACGGAACCAGACTTGCGCGGGGGCTGCGTCGGGATCCGTTCCCTCAAGTCCTCGAGAAAAAGCAGAGTTTGCATCCCCGACTACTTTTGTGCAAGCCGATACTTCCAGCTTCAGGGAGCTGGTACAGAAGCTAACGGGCGCCTCGGATTCCGACTTGGAGAAGAAGCTGCCTATCACTGTACCGTCCAGGCAAGCTGCCAGGACTAGCGGCGGCGGCGCGCAGCTGCTAGAGTCGTCGAGCCCTTCTGGATCTCACAAGCAGCAGCTTGATAACAACAACAGCAGCAACACGTTTGGAGGTGGTCTCCTCATCTCTTCTAAGCCTGCAATCGACTCCTTGTCTGCTCGCAGACCTTCCTTCAAGCTGCACGAGAGAAGACAATCCAACATCAGGAAGCTGGAAATCAAGCCCGGATTGAGCACTGCCACAGTTTTCAAACGAGAAGCTGCCGCCAACTATGCTGCCTTGTCGGCTTCTTCAGCAGCAGAGCTAGTATCTCCTTCCAACCAGAAGAAGTTCTCCTCATCCTCCTCTCCCTCCTCTCTTGCTGCATCTTGTAGCCCTCCTCCTGTCCTCACTCCACTCTCCATGCAGGATGTCTCCGAGAAAGCATGTCATGGTCCAAGAACTCCTACCACCACATACGAGAGCTGCTGCTACACAGGACTGAAACCACGCACCCAAAATCATCTGCAAGAAGGAACTGAGAGAGAAAGACATGCCACTCCTCACTTCTTCCTACATCCATCTCCATCTTCCTTTGATCCCACTCGGCCACAACCTGAGCTCCTCAGCCTCTTCCCCTTGACCTCACCACAGGCTACAGAGACCTGATCTTCTTCATCAATTTTGAGCGTCAATCATCATCTTCCTTTCTTCCTTCCTTCCAAGGGTCCAAAGAAAGACCACGGCTCCCTCCCATTAGAATCAACCATGGGAACAGGAGGATGTTGTTGATGCTCATGATGGGTTTCCTGTGTTTGTACCCACTTTTGGAGCTCAGTCTGTGTCTGTTTTTGGCAAAAGCTAGAGCTTGGGAAGATCATCATTGGTGCACAAAGACTTGAAAGGACATCAATGGACCCAGGTTGGTCTAAACCAGAACCAGAAGAAAAACTGAATTTTCCTTCTTCCTGCCATACTGTATGAAACATGGGGATTTTAGATCAAATGCTACAGGGATCATCATCAAATAGTGTTTCTTGTCTCTCACACATCTGTGAAGAAGAAGAACAAGAAGAAGATGATGATGATGATGATGCACCAGGTAGAGTTTATCAGAAGTCTGGATCCAGAGACTGGATAGACTCTGGTATTTTTGTATGAAGTTTTTCTGGTGCACATTGATGGCAGTGATCACCCTTGCTGAAGATCAAAAACTTAAGACAGAATTTGTGTTGTAAACACTGCTGACAAATTTTCAGGGTAATATGGCTAGACTTTGGCACAGCCTTCTTTTGACCCTTTGATCATGGGAGGTTATGACATGCCTTTTGTTCAGTTTGTTTTTGGGCTGTCAATCTCCCCTGGCCATGGGGCCGGGCTGGCATACTGGTACCACACTGTTTGCCATTGTACCCCCCCCTTGTATAAACATGCTCTCTCAATCTCAGCTCTGGGAGCTTCTTAGAAAGAGAAGTTCTTAGAGAGATGAAGAAGTTTGGGTTTTTGTCAATCTCAGCTGTGTAGCTTCTCAGAGAGGAGAACTAGTTTTGGGTTAGAGCTCACATTGCAGTGTGGCCACATTGTAGAACTACTTGACAGTGAAATAGGTTTCATCTCAGGATGGTCAGCATCATCAATGCTTGTAATACAAATGTAATGGTACTTGGTTCAGTGCAGGTAGAATTTGGCTTAATATATGGAATGATCAAGGATTTGATCAGGCAGAGTGCAAGTCTTGCCTTTTTCCACTTCCTTCCTTTAGATCTTGTTGCATTGGGTTTTCCTTTTAAGTGGTCTTCACCTGACAGTCTCTTCCTCTGAGTGGAAGGAGACACCATAGTCATAAGTCCTGTACATGTTCTTCACCTCTTTCCAGATGTGTGAAGTTTTTGCAGCAAAAAGGTATACTTCATGCTAATGCATTCATCAAAACTGGAGTCCATCAACATACCCTGCACCGTACACAGTCAACGTCATGCAACTCCATGACATTCTGGTTCCATTATAGAACCTTGGAGAAAGAATGCACTCAGTGGACAGATGTACATACAGCAAGTGGTATAGTGTAAAATTATGCAAATTGAGTATAATGGAAATTGGGCTTCATTGACACTCAAAAATTTAAGAGACCACATTCATTGTTAGAACTAACTGCACCTGCAATGATCTTGAGTTTCATTATTGATTTAGAGCAAAGGATTGAGTCAGATCAGAGGAATTTCACAATGAACTTTGACAAAGAGGATTGACTCAGCTCCTCAAAGAAATGTTGGGCCACATACAGGAGATCAATACTCAAATCCTACTAAAAATCCTGGGCAGCTAAAAAGCCTGGAACATGCATTCTCTGCACTGCCATTGGTACTTTGTTTTCCAGCATGCCTTCATACAGTTTTGAAACATTAGAGATCGTGACTGGTAGACTTTTGATGATAACCCAGTGACATTGGGTACTGAGCCTAAGAAGGCACAATCAAAATGCTCAGGGGACACCCTATTCTTCAAAAAGCTTTCACCAACCTATCTAGGAGATTGCAGAGAAAATTCCACAAAGTTACTTCAAATTAACTGTTCTGTCAGTTTCAGCAAAACCAAAACAAAAATAACAAGAATGAGTGTGATCATATCAGTGTTACTCACAAACTAGTGTGATCATACACTTGTAAGTGTTACTCACAAAGTGTCAGATCATTGCTTTTGTCACCAATGGCCATGACTTGCTGCCATCACTCACCATGCATTATCAGCTCCCAACAGTGGGTGTCAATGTAATAATCTGCTGGTAATTGTGGGCAAGCAATCATACAACAGTCTGTGTCCCGGGCTTCTGATGCATTTCTGGAATCTATGGGAAGACTCAAGTAACAATATACAATTTCAGCCATGAACTAGAGGGTGGGTTTGAAACATTTAAATTAGAGGAGTTTCAAAACCTGTGTCATTGCAATCAAGGTGCTATTGAAAGCCTAAAGCTGAAAATAATGAAGCAAAAAAATTAGTCCATATACCTGAGCACTGCCAAGCTCAAAACTTTAAGCTGTTGGAAAATGTGGAACTTCCTGATCACAACTCACAGGCTATATTGCACCCTCACATCAGTGTGACGGCACAATCTCCTGATCATGGACAAAGACACTACAGCAGTTACAGAAAGCTCAAAAGTGTTCAGAGAAAGTGCCAGGCATAGCATATTTGGACTGCACTCAAAGGCGACCCTGGAATTCTTGCCTGAAACTTTAACTGGCCATTGTAGAGGAACCCAGAGAAACCCAAAATGTAGGAGCACTGACATTGCTTTCTATGTACTTTGGAAGATATCATACACACCCCAATGAGGGCCATCACATCACTTGCCAAATTGTAATCCTAGATTGCTGTAGATGCTGATAGGCCCACACCAAATACATCTCTCCTGCCCATTGAGGCAAAATGAATGCTTTCTGCTGCATGCAATTAGTGTGTGTAACCGGTGGGGGCAGCAACTCATTTAAGAAAGAGGAAGAACACACAAGACCTACAAGAAGTACTTCATTCGTACATCCCTCTTCATTGCATCATATACTGCACGGACCTGCACATAACAGTGTCAATTTTTAAGTTACCAACCAAGAGACCCTGCATGAGGTTTTGTGAATAGGCTTTTCTGCCAACTGTTATACCAACAGCATATCATACATAGACTGGAAGTCAATGCATATCCCTGACAATGAGTAATCAGATGGTGTTCAGAATGGAGAGGGACACACCTGATCACTGGAGTTGACAGTAACTGGGCCAATCTTGACAGACACATACTTGCCCCGAGCTGATAGCTTCTGGCTCACTCCTCCCTGAAAACAACAGAAATGGACTGTTACCTATCGCTACTCAGTAATTCCAAGCTTGACACTCATGCATCAACCACCATACTTTAGAACAGATTGCTGGAAACCACATATCCTGTAGGACAAAAATAGGGCCAAGAAAGGATTCTGTTCATTGTTGCATGTGATTAGTGTATCAAAGCCCCATGTACCCTTATCAAAAAGGGTCTCTGGGAAAGTGCTGATCCAGTTCCTGCAATCAAGTAGAGTGTCAATTTTTTTATCAGGCATCTATACCTCTGGAATTTGAGTTTCAATGACAGACTCCACTGCCCCAACCATAGCCTGCACAAAGTCATCCCCTCCGATGCCAATGGCTGTGAAGCCTCGGACCATTGGATACACATTCACCTGCCAAAATCCAATACCCAAGAATCGCATTTCAGTTCAAACCATGTTGCTACTTGTTCTCTCATTTTAGGTATCTCATTTGCATTAAAATCAAATATAGGTGAATGGGGCCATGCAAGAGATCAAGAACAGGTTGCACAGAAATTCATTATCACACAGGATCATGGATCTGCAAATGGTACTCCAGTGAAGAAGTGGACCTTCTGATCTATAATATTCCACTCATCTGGGGTATCCTCAGACACTGTACCACCCAGAACCATGTTGGTTGTCTGTGCTACCCTGCCTTCTGCCTTTGACACCTCTGCAAACCCCGCCACATCAAGATCAGAATGGTCTTGCAAGCTGCAAAATTCTAATTGTTTGAATAGAAGGCAAACAAACAAACATTAAGATGTCACATTCTTTCTCAGTTTGTTGCAAAGGCTAATGACCTGGTTATTATTTGGGTTGTCATAATGATCATTCAACTGCCTTCCTTAGATGTTCATTGTCATCTTTCATGTACACTACAAGCTCATCAGATATGTGGAGTTCCCAAGTTTTCATACACACAATAGGAAACCCTCGCTCACAGATGGACTGCCCAGGACCATTCTGCCCTAATGTCAATATGACGTATCATATTCTCCTCTAAAATCCTGAAGTGTTGTTTTCTCTTGAAGTGAAAAGGGCAGCTCTGTCTCTCAGAATATCGTGGACAGAGAGTCACTAGGGTTGCCCAATTTCTACACATTGCAGTGAAGTGTGCATGCTCAATTGTATTCTGCACAGAGTTCTGACACTGCAGCTGCAAGGGAGTATCCTGTCCCCCTTGCTTCAAGGATCATGTGCATTCATTGCAGTCTTAAAATCAACACTGCCTACTGTTTTGAAATTCGAAAAAGTGATTCAGCAAGCGTTTCCTGATTCATCAGCTTCTTCAGGGTCAGCCCAGCCTCTTCCCATCTCGAATTGCAACAACAGGGTTGGAGCTGCAAATCCGTGAGACAAACACAGAAAAATCTGCAGATTCAGGATAGCTTCTTAGCCACGGAGGTAGACGAGAAAAATAGAGATGGCCCAAAAAAAAACCTGTTATAGCTTTGAGAACAGCTTCTTGCGGCGGGCTTTGTGCTTCGTTACCCCCGCGTCCAGAATCCCCGGCACAGCGGGCCAGAACTCGTCTATTCCCCCTGTTACAATACCGCCGCTGAGAAGCCATATCTACCCTAAGAATGCACGCAGGAGGAAGTCCGGCCACCTTCAGTCGTCCGCCATGGCCTCCTCCGCCTCCACCGCCAGCGATGGCGACTCGAAGATCTCTATGGCGCCGGCCTGATATACCACCCGCCTGCTGCGGTGAGCTCGATAGCGCCTGAGAGAGGCAGTGGTGGCTTCTCACGCTGTGGCTGAAATTGGTACCTACAGAAGAAGCCCCCAGCTTCAACCCTTGCACACACAGCCACATCTTTCTACCGGGTTGCTGCAAGACCAAAGCAGGAATTGCAGCTTCCTGCTGCTGCTGCTCTTCTCCTGATCCTAAGCTTACGTCAACGACAAAACACAGAGCGCAACTACAAGCGCAAAAGATACAATATAAAGACCCAATGCGCACGACACAAGAGCAGCAAGCAAACCACGCACTCCCTTTCCCTCTTACTAATCTTCTGGAATCTCCCCCAAATCTGTTCCTCCGTCTCACTAATCCTCCCTACTAACTCCTTGAAATCTCTGTAATCCCTGCCTCCCGCCCACCAATCCTGTTTACTAATCATCTAGAATCTCCTCAAATCTACTCTCCGTCTCACTAGTCCTCCTCACTAACTCGGATGAAATCTCTGCAATCCCCATCTTCCGCTCACTAATCCTCTTTACTAATCCTCTGGAATCTGCCCCAAATCCACTCCTCCGTCTCACCAATCCTCTTTACTAATCTCTTGTGGATCTCTGCAACCTTAGCTCTCCCCCCGCCCCCCCTTCACTAATCCTCTTTACCAACTCGCTAAACTCTGTGCAACCTACCACCCCTGCCTCTGACTAATCCTTTTCACTAACTCCTTGGAGTCTCGGCAATTACAACCCGTTCCCACTTACTAATCCTCTTCACCAACTCACTAAACTCTCTGCACCCTACCACACCTGCCCCTCACTAATCCTTTTTACTAACTCCTTTGGAATCTGGACAATTACCTACCCACTCCTGCCCCTGACTAATCCTCCTCATTAAGTGCTTGGAATCTGTTGAATCTTCACCTAGCCTTCTTGCTAATCATGCAAGGGAACAAAAATCCAATAAAGGATTGAAGGCTAGAACCATCACAGGGGAGACAAAAAGGGAAGGCCAAAGAAAGGCCAAAAGACACACAGCCTTAGGAACCCAAAAAAAGGGAGAGAGAGATAGTCCCCATCATGGTAGTTAAAGCTATCTCACCCACAGCCCTTCTAATGTCACATGCATGCAAATCATGAGATCTTATAGTAATGGGAGGCCTAGAACAAACATCACCCACCAATGTAATCCTCCTCTCTATAATAGAGGCTAACGCACAACGAAGAGCAATATTAACACATTACTTAAAAAATTGAGTGCAAAAAAATAAAGATAAATGATCTCTCGATCGTCTATCGTGAAAAAGATGAACACATTCCCTGATGAAATGATACATATCACACCCAAGTGCCCCGTGCACTTCCATGGTCATCGAAATAAAGTGGTGCCCCCTCATGAAGGCTTCTACACTTGCAGATCTTAATAATGGCGATAAGTTCCGCAATTACATCTCTTGGTCAACTAATGACACTTGAACCCACTGTCTCTCACGTTGAATCAATAACCACCACCTTGACAATGAAGAACTAATCATCTTGGGTCATGTAAAAATTGGTTTATAATGAAACTCCTAATGTGAGGGCATACCACCACTTTCTCCATCAACATGTTCATTTTTTCGAACAAGAGCATACATGATGTTTCGGATGGCATCATGTATGGCTATCCATTGACCTCCAAACGGGCAACGAACTAAGTGTGTGCCACATGTGTCCAATTCGTGTCCACACTCACACGTGAAAAAACTAGATACTGAATGTTGAATCAAACCGAGATGAAAACGTAATGTTGAAATGAGAGTAAAGTGTGTGATGCAAAACTAATAGATAAATGGCCTAGCAATCAACCATAACCTTGCCCCTTGGTTAAACAAGAACAAATGTGGGCTATAAATGTTGAAGAAATGGAATCATCCACCAAAATAGTAGACCTAAGGGATGTGTCATGGTGAATGTCCATCAAAGATGCCTATAAACCTAGGGCATTGATAACTGCTAGATTTTTAAAAAAAAGGTGCAACTCCCTAGTTGTAGGAAGAAAACCATATCATGTTACACATAAGAATGACTAAAGCAAGTGTGGGCCCCTTTCAACCTAAGAAACATACTCCTCCAAAACAGGTCTATCAAAAATATGAAACCTATAACACAAATGCGAAACCACCAAAGCCTAACTCCATAAAAAAGCAGATGGGGCATAATCCTCCATAGAAAGAATGTTTGTATCACCAAAGGATATCAATAGTCGAACCTAATGCCTCGTTAAGGAGCCTTGAAAAGACTCCCATGATTTTGAACCCATAATGCCCCCACATACCTACATAAATTTCCTTTCAAAACCCACCAAAAGAATAGGAAGGAAAAAAAAGGAAGTATTGTCCATGTGAAATAAAAAGATTAACGAACTACACATGAAAACAAAATGCATAAAACAACCTAGGCATGTCACAACCTTAGCCTTGGGCTCACGACCAAAGCAAAAGCTTGCAAAGGTGCGAGCCAAGAGTGAAGCCCGGGAGTCACATTTCATGCTCCTGGGAGTGTAGGAGAGTGTGAGGGAATGAACCCCCACACTCCCAAGTGAACTCCCACTTTGGGAGTTGGAATCCCAATGGACTCTCAAATTTTTAAAAGGTGATTACAGGGGTCAAAATTCATTAGATTGAAAATTTCATTATATCATTACAAAGCTCTTGAAGCTTAGATGTTTAAAATGGGCTTGCATGACCTATTTGGGTATTTAAAAAATAAGTTATGGCCAAAAGAAGGGTTGGGAGTCAAATTGTCAATTTGACTCCCGACCACTAAAAGTCAGGAATCGCCCCAATTTACTTGTGTTCAAGTGACGTGCCACATATCGTTAGAAATCTTTTGACAAGGGTTACAACTTTGGTTCAGACCTCACGTCAATCGAAGGTCTACACACGAAATTATAGGCCTCCAAAATTGCAATAGTCCCAATTTTGAGAATTTTGATACTCCGAACTTGGGAATCCCGGGACAAAATGACATTTGGGTGTAGGCCCTGTGACCAAGCATAAAGAATACTACAAGGGGAAGGTGGTGGCTTCCCCCAGGTTTGGGCCGTGGTGAGTTTTATGAGTGCGTGTTTGCCCATGGCTTGTTCGTGCACCAAAAGTGCTCCAACTATGCACTAACCAACTTATTGTTTAGTTTGTGCAAGTCCATGTGAATAATTTACCCACTTGTCACTCATCTTAGTCCCCATCCCGGAGCTCCAGCACACCCCTCTACCCCTGAAGTGCTACGAGCCAAAAAGCGTGCCCCAATTCCTTATCCTTCCATTGTTTTCACCTTTGGACTCACAATTGAATCTATCAAAGAGTTTGGGGTGCGTTAGGGCATCTCCCAAAAAAGGAAAATCATCGATATGTGCCATGTCTTGAGATAAAGCCTAATCCAAAAAATGTGTGGCAAAGTTTTGAAAACCCACTAACACACCTAAAATGCATAAACCTTTTGCAACCAAAGTGTAGCCATGAAGAATTTATATGCTTGGAAAAATCCACGATGGATTCCAAAGCTTGCACTTTCACACCTTGACCCTAAGCCCAACTAGGGTTAATTGGGTTGAAAGGTGGTCAAAGGTGTGGGTAATCTCATTCATAAGCCCCACTCATGCAACCAATCCCAACCCTAAAGTTAATCATCTTAATTAAGTTGAAAATTGGGTCCTAGTATGAATGATGTTTCAAAGGGAACAATGCTGCAAAAACCTATAAAGGCTCCCATGGTTTGTTTTAATTGAATATAAAGTTTGGCAAAAAAATACAAAATATTAATTGAATTTACACATGAATAACAAGAGTTTAGGTTTTTTTTCCTTTTCTGGAAAAATGACAAAATTTGTCAAGGAATGTGTAAAAAAAAGGGCCAAACATCTCAAGCATCCCCCCTTTTCTTTCTCTCCCATTCATGCCCTTATTTTTTTCTCTCTACATTTTCTAGTTGCCATCACTTCTTGAAATTGAAATTGCCATTTTTTTTTAAATTGCAACTTTTTTCCTACATTTTTATTATAATAAAAGGGTTTTACATCTCTATGCAATGCATCCATTTATAAAACTCCAAACTTACATCATGATCAAAATGTCACTAATTGATGGAAAGTAATCAATTTTCATAAATCTCTAAAATGCACCATCCATGACTATTGACTTGCACCAATTAAATAAAAAGCACAACAATCTTCAAACAAACAACATCAACAACAAACACAATGGTTCCATCAACAAGCTTTGTGGCTCAAATGATGAATTTTGCTAGTGGTGCTTCAAGTAACCAATTCCATTCCTTATATCCATTTAAACTTTCTTTACAAGAATTACACAAATCCATTGTGATGAAACAATATAATGCAAACTTGAAACAATTCAAGAAAATGAAATACAACTTTGAAGTTCATATTGGAGATGTCATCAATCTCATTGATGATAATGCCCAATCATTAGGTTCATCTTGAAAGAATAAAAGAAAAAGAAAAGTTGCATATTCATTTAAAATTTTGGAACTCAAAACAAAGGAACCCAAACAAACCAACCAAGAAAACTTTAAGATCATGGCACTCATCAATGCAAAAAAGGTTGAACATGAAGCCAACTTGGATGTTGTTGATTTGTAAAACATGGAAATGCCAATAACAAAATGGAAGCAAATTGTAATTATCACGACCAATGGTCATTATAAGCATCTACACAATATACCAACTTGCAAAGACAAGAAATACAAAAAGATACATGACTACATGAGTGGTAAAGGCATAATGAAGAATCCTTGAACATGTTTACAATAGAAAAGACAATGCAAAGCTTGCCCAAACATTTCCACAAAATGTACTTTGAGTTCATTAGCCGATTCATGAACATTAGACCCTATTTTAATCCACCACATTCACAAGATTTCATGAAATTGAAGGATGATGTGCATCACACACCATCTTACAATGAATCTTCACCATGTGATGATATTGAGTTCCTTGAAAACGTGAACAATGAAAAGCCACTTGAAAAATATGCATTAAATCCATTTGATGGGTATGATCCAATTTTACACTATGCAAAAGCATTTGAGAAAGGGCATAATTGGGTAATGCATCCCAATTTCTCTTCCCCCAATTGTTGGATTCAAAATCTTAATGACAATTGTAGTTTAATAAAGCCCAACATTTCAACCTTTGTTTCCAAATTCAAATGTAAAAGGAGGACAACGAATTGCTTCAAATCCAATATCAAGATGAGTTACACCACCAAATCTAAGAAAAGTTGGCAACATTCTCTTACCACAATGCACAACAAAAAATCCAAAACTAATTATAAACAATGCTTCTGGTTAATCTCAATGCCAATTGGGGAACATAAACATAAAAAGAAAATCAAAATCTATTCACAAAAGCTTGATTGAGACAATTAAGAAAGGAAATGTGGCTTTGATTAAATCAATCAATCAAATTATGTATATTGAAACACAAGTTCAAACATAAAAAAATATGTTATACATCAACTAAAGTATCAACAAGGCTCTATGCAACTCTAGGGTTCATAGAAATAATGGGCCTTGCATTTAAAAAATATTTATGGAACAATGCATAACTAACACATGCACCTATTACATATGAAGATTTGGAATCATGAATTGTAACAAAAAGGTTTTGCATTTGCAAAAATAAGTTGAAAAATTGTGAATGAGACAAACATTACTAGAAAACATGTGGTTAAACCACTATGCACACCACTCATTTTGCAATGGTACCACTATAGTGAATTTCTAATAGGCTTAGTGGTTTAGGGTAGTGGTTGGTCCCTAGTGGGATAAGGAAACCATTGAATAATTGAATAGGCAATTGGTGGTTTGGTTCAATTTTTTTTGTGTAGTTTATTTAGGGTGCCCGAGCAACATCTATATAATTAATGGTTCTATGGGTGGTTTTGAGTGGTGGTCATTAAGGTGACTAGTTAAACCCTAATTGATTGGTTAAGCATAGTTTTGATTGGTTAAATGTCATGTGGCATTTAAACATTGGCCATTTAGGCTTGGCCACATGGCATTTAAACATTGGGCACCTAGGTTAAGCGACATGGCATATAAACATTAGTCATTTAGGTTATGCCACGTGGTTAAAACCTAAATGACCCAGGTTAAACTTATACTAGGCCTAAAATTAAATACCTAGATCTATGAACCTAAAGTTTAAGCCTAGGCACCTAAGTCTAGGTCTAGGAACCTAAAACTTAAAATCTAATCAACTATGCTTAAGATTTAGGCACCTAAAATAAGCTTAGGCAACCTAAGCCAACCCTAGGAGCATACATGATATGTCCTTTCTTAAGTTGCACCTAAAGCCAAGCCACTAGACTAGGCCTAAATACAAGCCACCTCTAGGTAGGTAAGAATAGGTAGGTACTTAAGTAGGCCTAAATAGGTAGGTAAGTAGGATCCTTTTTTTTTTTTGATGACAAGCCTTTTTTATTAACTCATCACAAGTAATATTTACACTTTGAGTATATTTAATGCATGTATTATGTGTACACTAATACTTTTTCATCTACTTATATAATTTACAAAGTTCAACTTGTTGACAAAGGATCTGGGATAAATTTAAAACATTATTTCACATCATCATTTGTCCCATATCAAAAATACCCAACTTTGACCATTATTATTTTTTTCATATTTTTTCCAAATGAAAATAAATAAATTTCATTTTAAAAGAATTTTTCAAAATCTACACATCTATAAAAAATTTAATTCCAAAAATGTTAAATGAAATTTTAATGCACCATTAACACCTTGTTTTACGCCACTCCCCTTACCCCCTTAAAGATTATCAAAAAGGGGAGTCTCAAATTGTTGACCAATGTCCACCACCTCTACCCTCTGATTCTTGTTTATTTATTCTATAAATTTTCTTACCCCTTCTCTTATCTTGCAACCATTAGGGCATGGCTTGACTATGTTCCAATCCTAGTAGAATCCTCCTTTTTAGCAATTTATTCCTTGTTTCTCTTTGGTTTATCTTATAATTCTTCTTTTATCCATTGCAAACAACAATCCTACTTTTTTTTTCTTCTTCATTGCTCCTCTTTACCCTCCCTTGACCAATTGCAACCTTAAACCAAAACTATTTGTGCAAGCTTCATTTCACAAGGATTACAAGAAATCATTACACACCAAAAACATCTCACATTTTCAAGGAAAGGTTTCAACATATTTCTCCCAAACTTGAATCCTTCCACTCCCTTCTCTAACTAACTTTTAACCTACTCCCTAAATTCCTATCACTTCACTACAATCCTATCTCCTAATATCTACAACTCTACAACCTTTAGCCATAACCTTGAAAACAACCCTCTCAACTTCAACCTCTACAGGACAGCCTTGCTTCCCTCTAAATTCTTGTTTTTTTGCTTCCACAAGAAGGCATACCATTACTTGCTTGTTCCTAGGCCCAACAACCAACAAACCAAGCTCCTTCCTCTTTTCTACTCCTAGTTCCTAACTTCAGCAATGCAATCTAGGTACCTTCTCTTGGTCTCCACCATCCATCCCTTGGTCAGCATGATCATGAGTCTTCCCTCGGCCCCCCTCCCACTTGCGTTGCCACAACCACCATCACTTGAGGATCTTGCTTCCATGAACAACAAAACAAATGTTGACTTGAGCACCCCTTGAAAAGATGGCTACTTCATGATGTTGTTACCTCCCACCTTCACCTACCTTGCCTTCTTATGATATGCCAAAATCCTTTGTTTCTCTTTACAAACATCAACATCACTCCCTCCTTCTCACAACCCTTCATACCCCATTCATCACTTAAAAAGAAGAAAAAGAAGTCGACAACGAATTCCTTGTTTCTCAGCTCCTTGGAGATGCTACTAATATTATCCTACCCTAACCCTAATTGCTAAAAGCTTCTAGGAAGCATCCTTCACCTTGTTCATACCCCCTTATCCAACAAGGTTAGCCAATTTCGGACAAGGATAAAAAATCTTGACCTTGTCCTAATTTGGCCAACCTACTTTTCATTAGGTCACCCCCGCCCCCCCCAAGCCCTATTGGGATGAAGACATATGTCTTAACCTAATCCCTTTGACTTGAGGTTAACCCAGACCTCATAGTTTGTGGCAAATGCCAACTTTGCCAAAATTAATTTAATTTTGGCAACTTTCTTTGGGTAATTTTGGCAAAATTGGCAGTGTGTGTATTTTAACGTGAGAAAGTGAA